>Ga0068877_10000065_pt1 | contig 87476 bp, 74 predicted proteins | sample NOAtaG_FD_66437 | JGI IMG/M metagenome (GOLD analysis project Ga0068877, IMG submission 66437) | Freshwater lake microbial communities from Lake Erie, under a cyanobacterial bloom - NOAA_Erie_Diel6S_1000h metaG | ecosystem: Environmental > Aquatic > Freshwater > Lake | place: USA: Ohio, Lake...
GGGAGGCGGGAGGCGGGAGGCGGGAGGCGGGAGGCGGGAGGCGGGAGGGAAACGGGCACGACTCGTATATGCAAACCGCGCGCCAAACCGGGAGGGCATGGGTGGCTTCAGGCGGGCGAGCGCGTCGCCGATTCCTTCGAGAGGGCCGTCTTTCACGGCACGAAAACGCGATCCGCTGTTCGCAGGCGACTCGAAGTCACGCGGCTGCGTCGGAGGTACCGATGTCGGTACCTGGTATGGTTGGCAAAGGTACCGCCAGCGGTACCTGGCGTGTTTCGCAACGGTACCGACTTTGGTACCTGGAGTGGTCAGCGCCAGTACCGACCTCGGTACCTTGTGCAATTAGTCGCGGTGTCGATCACGATACCTCGGACGCGTGACGTCGCGTTGTCGTCAGTGTTGCCGCGAGCATCGTGGTTGGCGCGCTTGCTTGCGTGGCCGTGATCCGTCTCCTCACCGACGCGGTGATCGTCTATGACTTGACGGTGGGTAGCGGATGATGCGGCAGGCATCACGCCCTCCGTCGCCGCCAGCCGGAAGTGCATGCTGATGACACCTGTGCTGATGACACCTGTGCTGATGACACCTATGCCAATGACACCTATGCCAATGACACCTATGCCAATGACACCTGTGCCCATGACACCCTCTGTATTGGAAGTCCGTCGGCAGCTCGACCGCATACTGGAGTCGCGGGTGCTCGCGTCGCGGCCTCGGTCTGCGGAGATGCTGCGCTACTTCGTGGAGCAGTCGATCCGCAACGGCTTCACGCCCATCAGCCAGCGGCAGATCGCCACGCACGGGCTTGGGTTCGACGAGGCCTTCAGTCCTGGCCGCAGCGCGGAGGTGCGGGTGAAGGTCGGCCGGCTCCGCGATGCCCTCGATCGCTATTACCGTGGTCCGGGACGGGATGATCGGGTCGTGTTCACGATCTCCCAGGGGCCCTACCGGCTGGTGGCGACCAGCAACGGCGTGGCTCATGCCAAGCAGGTGCGAAACGATGCCCGCCTGGCCCGACGCGCACGGCCCACGCTCCTGGTCGTGGAGCCGGAAGTCCGCGGGCAGCCCGGGGACGACGGGCTCGGCTTGGGGGTGGGCCTGCGGATCGTCAGCCTGCTGGTGGAAGACTTGCTCGTGACCGCCAGCGGGCCGCTGCGTCGTGACCGCATCGTCGCCACCGCTGCCGAATCGACGGTGTGTCTCGCCGACCAACTCGGCTACGACTTCGTGGTCGAGACGGAGATCCGCATCGAGGACGTTCGCTGGCGAGTTCGGGCGATCATCACCGACACGAAGAGCAGTGAACCCGCAGCCGACGTCACGCACGCCTTCGAACCGCAGGCCAACGGCGCGCCCGCGGATGATGTCGCCACCTGGATCTACCACCGGATCGGTGCGACGTTTATCACGCGGAGCTGACTGCGACCGGCCCTGCTGACGACGGCCACCTGCGGACCATGCGGTGCGTCACGGCCCACCTGACCTGCCCCCCTTCAACGTCGCCACTTTCAGAGAGAGAATCTCTGGGAGGTGCAAACCAAGGGAGGGCGATAGATGCCTCGCGGAAAGAAGTTCGCGGCGGAGCAGATCATCGGGAAGCTTCGCGACGCCGAGGTTGGGCTTGCTCAAGGGAAGACCGTGCCCGAGGTGGAAGGGTAGGACGGTCAACGGCAGTTCCGCAAGCGATTCGATGGTCACGGGCGGCCGTTGATCTGGCGTGGGGCGGTCACTGACTCGGTGGATGCGTCTGACGGGCGGTCTTCAGGACGCTGATGGAGCGGGATGTCGGGGCAATGTTCAGCCTGGGCGCAGAACCGCCTCGAATCCGCCCGCGGGGCGGATGGTTCACAGGCTCCGGATGTCGATCACCGGCAGGTCGTCGTGCGACGCTTGGATCGCGTCACGATCGTCATGCACCTGCACGAGGTCGTCCCACCTGGTCGGCGGCCCTCGTGCCGGCGCGAGCGGCGGTGGCTCGAGCGGTTCACCAAGATGCGTGAGGATCTTCCGGATCGGCGCCGGGTCGATGATGAAGGCGATGAGGCGGATGTCGCCGCCACACGCAGGACACGCGAGCGGGAAGTCTTCGGCGATCTTCGCCAGGAGCTTCGCCCATCCGATTCGAGAAGTGTCGTGTGAGCGGGGCTGGGCATCGGGGGCAACCTCCCTCTGGCCCTCTCCCAGCGGGAGAGGCGGAGAGGCTGCGGCGTCGCCCCGCCTGCCGAGATTCCCGATGGCCAGCGCCGCGATTGCTACCGTTCTCCCGCCCGAGCCCCCAATCGACAGATGACTGTACGGCCGTTCCATATTCTGGCATGCTCCTGTCGCGACTTTCTTCTGTCGGTGACTTGAGGTGCTTCGATGACTTTTACCGCGGTCTTTCTGCCGGTGCCCGAGGGCTACATTGGCTTCGTCGAACTGGCCTTCTTCCGCTTGCGAACCTCCGGTTCGAAGTGAGCCGGCTCCTGTCGGCGGTCTACTCTGCGATGGATGTCGCCACCACACCCAAGGGCACTCGAGCGGAAACTCCTCCCCCACCCGCGTCATGAGCTTGGCCTTTGACGTCGCGAGGTGTCGTGGGAGGGTGGTTTGTCGCGTACGTCGCAGCAGTTGCCGGTGGTATCTTGGCCCGCCGCATGTCCGACGCCGTTGGCGCCCGGCCGCGTGGTCTTTCGCAAGGTGGCCTCCGGCCCGCTCGCGCGGTCCAGCTACCACGCCCGTGACATGGCGGATGACGCATCCGCGCGGCAGTGAACACGGTACGCTGTCGGTGTTCCCTAGCAGAATTCCCATCTGGAACAAGAACATCATGGCGAAGTCGTCCAGCGTCCCCGGCCTCGATCGCGTGCGCGAATTGTTCACCGCGGCGATCGAGCGGCTCGATGCCCGCCAGGGAGCGGCGGACTGGGAGACGGTCTTTCCCGAGGTAAAGAAAATCGCCATCGCAGCGGGGGCTGAGTGGTGTTTCGGGGAACCGCCTCCGGACGCACAGGCCGATCTCCCCGGTGCTCACGAGCCGCTCAGCAGCCCGAAAACCGTTGCGGAAGTGCCATTGACCGGGCTATCCTTCGACGGGTGGGCATGCGAGTTCCGTTCTATCTGGATGTGGAGTCGTGGCGGGGAATGTCGAGCCGCGGTCAGCCGGCCGGATACGGGACCGACTCGGCCCGCGGGTTGGCGCGGCAACTCGCGCCGAGGGCCGCGGAGAGCGGGTCGTCGTCGTCGCGGGCCGAGAGGCCGAGGTGCAGGTGCCGCCTCCAGCCCTCGGCACGCTCGAAGCAGCCCGACATCCGCCCCACGGCCCGGCTCATGGTGCCGAGCACGTCGACGAAGTCTGCATGGCCCTGCGAGGTGTCGAGCCAGGCCTGCTGGCTGGCGTGGGCGGCGAGGGCTTTTCGCTGCGCCTCGAGCACGGGCGTCGTATCGACGAACAGGTCGGGCTGCACCGGCCGGCGGAGCGAATCGCGGAGGCCGTGCGGCATGGCGTGATAGACGACCACGTCGTCGTCGTAGGTCGGCTCGGGCGGCACGGTCTCGAAGTTGGGCATCCCCCGGACGAACACGGCGCTGACCGCCAGCCGCGACACGTTCATGTGGTCTTCCATGTAATCGGAGGGAGCGTGCGTGAGCACGATCCGCGGCCGGGCCCGGCGCACGACGGCGGCCACGCGGCGCAGCAGCGGCTCGTCATAGAAAATCAGCAGGTCGGAGCCCAGGCTTTCGTGGTGCACCGAGCCGAGGCTGGCCGCAGCCCGCCGCGACTCCTCGGCGCGGACCCGCGCCAGTTCCTCGCGACCGTGGAGGACGCTCCCCTTGTCGCCGTTGGAGACATTGAAATAGTGCGTCTCCCAGCCGAGCTGACGGAGCCGAAGCAGCGTGCCGGCGGCGAAATACTCGATGTCGTCGGGATGGGCGAAGATCGCCAGGGCACGGGGCGGCGCGGAGGGTGGCACTGGACTGGGCTCCGGGGTTGTTGGGCGTAGGCTAGCGGCCCTGCGCGTGGCCCGTCAACGAACCATCGCAGCCGGCCACGTCGGCTACGACCGGATCTTGCGACGGCCCGCGCCGGCGCCGTTGCGTGCTCTCCCGCGGCCGACGTATCCTCCGCGGGAGGATTCGGCCCGTCACCGCGTCACGAGACACACCGCATGCCCGCCTCGCAGTCGACGCTGAAGCTCAAGCTTTGCCTGTTCATGTTCCTGCAGTACTTCATCTGGGGCTGCTGGTATGTGAGCATGGGGGCCTACCTCACCAACCGGCTCGGGTTCGAGGGGGGCCAGGTGGGCCTTGCCTACGGCGCCTTCGCCATCGGGGCGATGATCTCCCCGTTTCTCGTGGGGCTGATCGCCGACCGGTATTTCGCCTCCGAGAAATTGCTCTGCTTCCTGGGGCTCGCCGGCGGCCTGATGCTCTGCCTGCTGCCCCGCTTCCAGTCCTTCTCCACGTTCTATCCGGCCCTGATCGGCTACTGCGGGCTGTATGTGCCCACGCTCGCCCTCGGCAACTCGCTGTCGCTGCATCACCTCGCCAACGCCAAGGTGGATTTTCCGCGGGTCAAGATGCTCTCGGCCGTGGGCTGGATCGCGGGGCTCGCCACCGTGAACGCGGTCGACGGCGTCGAATCGCCGATCCAGTTCTACCTCGCCGGCTCGGCCTCGATCCTGTTTGGGCTGTTCTGCCTCACGCTGCCGCACACGCCGCCGATGAAGGCCGGCGCCGACGTGAGTCTCGGCGAGATCCTCGGCCTCGACGCCCTGGCCCTCCTGAAGAAGCCCTCGTTCGCCATCTTCATCGGCTGCATGTTCCTGATCTGCCTGCCGCTCTACTTCTACTTCGTCAACCTCGGCATCTACCTCACGCAGCTCGAGTGGCGGAACATGCTGGTGAAGACCTCGCTCGCGCAGGTCTCCGACATCGCGTTCTTCCTCCTCCTGCCGCTGTTTCTCGCGCGGTTCGGCTACAAGTGGACGATCCTCCTCGGCATCGCCTGCTGGGTGGCCCGCTATTTCGCGCTCTCCGCGAGCGTGACGGCCGGCACCGCCCGCGACGCGCTCATCTTCGGGGCGATCCTCCTGCATGGCGTCTGCTACGACTTCCTGTTCATCGCCGGGCAACTGTACGTGGACGACGAGGCGAACCCGCGGATCCGCGGGGCGGCCCAGGGGCTGATCGCCTTCATCCTCTGGGGCGTGGGGGCCTTCGTCGGCACGGCCCTCGCCGGGCTCGTGATGGACCGCTACAAGCTGCCGACGGCCGTGGGCGGGCTCGATCACGACTGGGCGTCGATCTGGCAGCTGCCCGCCTGGGGCGCGCTGGCCGTGCTCGTCGTGTTCGCGCTCTGCTTCCGCAATCCGCAGGGCAAGGCGACGCCCGAGCCGCTGCCGGACGCAGCCTGACCATCCGGTGGAATTGCGAAACGATCCGCGCGATCCCCACACTCCTCGACGAACCGATATCGTTTCCGCGGCGAGCAGCCACCATGCCCCGTCCCACCGCGGCCCTGCACTCAATCGCCGTCGTGGCGTGGCTTTGCACGTCGGCGGCCCAGGCCCAGCTGCCGCGGGTGCTACCGGACGGCACTGCGCCGGAGGACGTCCGCTTCACCCGGCCGCGCACGCTCGACGACTACTTTCCGATGTCCCCAGTCACCTCGGCCGCGGACTGGCCGGGCCGGCAGGGGGCGATCCGCCGGCGGATCCTCGTCGCCGCGGGGCTCTGGCCGATGCCGGCGCGGCCCGCGATCGAGCCCGTGATCCACGGCCGCATCGACGAGGGCGACTACACGATCGAGAAGGTGTTCTTCGAGTCGTTCCCCGGGCACTTCGTCACCGGCAACCTCTACCGCCCCGCCGGCCCCGCGCTCCGCCTGGCCGTGGCATCCGCCGGACGCCGCCCCGGCATCCTCTGCCCGCATGGCCACTGGCCCGACGGACGCTTCATGGATGCCGGCGACGCCGCCGCCCGCAAGGAGATCGCCAGCGGCGCCGAACGGTTCGTGAGCGGCGGCCGCAGCCTGCTCCAGGCCCGCTGCGTCGGGCTGGCGCGGCTGGGCTGCGTGGTGTTTCATTACGACATGCTCGGCTACGCCGACTCGATCCAGTTCACCGCGCACCGCCACGGGCCGCTCGACCGCCTCGACGGCCGTGAGCCGGGCACGTGGGGCCTGGGAGGCTTCCAAGCCGCCGCGCGGCTGCAGAACAGTTTCGGCGTGCAGACCTTCAACAGCGTCCGGGCCCTCGACTTTCTGCTCTCGCTCGAGGGCGTCGATCCGGAGCGGATCGGCGTCACCGGCGCCAGCGGCGGCGGCACGCAGTCGATGATCCTCGCGGCGATCGACGACCGCGTGCGGGCGGCGTTTCCCTGCGTGATGGCATCGACGGCGATGCAGGGGGGCTGTCCCTGCGAAAACGCGCCGGGCCTGCGGATCGGCCAGGGCAACATCGACATCGCCGCGGCCACGGCCCCGCGGCCCCTGGGCCTGACGGCGGCCGACGACTGGACGAAGGAACTCGAGCACAAGGGCTATCCGGAACTGCTGGGGCTGTTTCGCCTGCTGAACGCGGCCGACCGGTTCGAGGCCCATTTCGACATCCAGTTCAAGCACAACTACAACGCCGTCTCCCGCGGCCACTGCTACCGGTTCTTCGACCGCCACTTTCACCTGCGGGCGGCCGACCCTGGCCGGGAACGGGATTTCCGCCGGCTCTCCACCGCCAACCTCACGGTGTGGAACGAGGCGCACCCCAGGCCGACGGGCGACGCCGTGGGCGACGCCCACGAGCGGCAGCTCTGCCGGGGCTGGATGGAGGAGAGCGACCAGGCGATCGCCGCGCTGCTTTCACCCGCCGATGCCGCGGCCGTGAGCCGGGGCCGCGAGGTCGTCGGCGGGGCGATCGCCACGCTCATCGGCCGCGGCCTGCCAGCGGCCGACGAGGTGGCCTTCGAGCGGCGCGACTTGGCGGTCGACCCGCCCCCGGCCGCGGGGTCCATCGACGTCGGCCTGGTCTGCAACCGCACGCATGGCGAACGGATTCCGGCGGTCGTCATTAGGCCGGCGGCGGGAAACGGGACTGTCGCCATCTGGCCTCACCGCGATGGCAAGAACGGCCTGTTCGCCGGGGACGGGCCGACGGCCGCCGTGGAGGCTCTGCTGGGCCGGGGCGTCACCGTCGTGGCCGCGGATCTCTTCGGGCAGGGGGAGTCCCGCGCTGCCGAGGCCGCGATCGACGCCAATCCGCGGGTGGCCTATCCCGGCGAGGTGAAGACGGAAGCCGACCGCTGGAGGCTCGACCCGGCCTACTTCTACGGCTACAACGCCCCGCTCTTCACCCGCCGCGTCCACGACGTGCTCACGCTCGTCGCGTTCGCCAAGGCCGATGGCGGGCTGGCCGCGCAGCGGGTGGTCGTGATCGGCGAGGCGGGAGCGGGCCACTGGGTGGCCGGAGCCCTGGCGGCGATGCGACCGTGGGCGGCTCCCGCGCCGCCGGTCGCCGCGGCGGTCGTGGCCACGAGCGAATTCCGGTTCGAGAAGGTGTCCGACGTGTGGCATGCCGATTTTCTGCCCGGCAGCGTGAAGTATGGAGATGTCGCCGGCCTGCTCACGCTGGCGGTGCCCACGCCACTGGCGATCGACGATCCCGATCCCGCACTCATGGCCCGCGTGGCCGCCTTCGCGACGGCGGCCGGCGGTCCACCTCCGGCCACCCTGCCACCGGCCACGGATTCCGCGTTGCCCGCGTGGCTCGATTTTGTCTCCGGCCCGCGACGCCGCTGACGCCTCGCCCGGCCGCCGTCGTGTACGGCACCGCACCACGACCTCCGCACGCACGCGTGATACCATGCCGCGAATGAACGCCTTCCCCCCAGCCTTCACCGTGGTCGTGAGCGTGGCCCACGCGGGGCGGTGCGCGATGGGCCTGGCGATCTTCGCCCTGCTCGCCGCCGGCGCCGTGGCCCACGCGCAGATCGAAGTCCGCGTGCCGGCCGCCGGGGATGCCGCGGAGGCCTACAAAGACGGCACCGCGGCCAGGCCCGTGTGGCTCAAGGTGGCGGACGTGACCGGTTCGTACACGATTCCATATATACAGTCCTCCGCTCGCCTCCGGGTCGCGCCGACCTTCGGCTCCGAGCAGGTGGTCGAGGCCGAGGTGGGCCTCGTGGCGGGCGACGACGGGCGCGGCGAGGTGAAGACCGCGACGAAGTCCGGCGATGTGGTCGAGTTCACGGATGTATCGCCTGGCGAATACACGCTCGAGGTCACGGGCCGCGATGCGGCCGGCGGCGTCGTGTCGCGGGATCGCCACGGGCCTGTCGCCATCGGCACGGTGATCGCCGCCCTCGGAGACAGCATCACGGAGGGGTATCACAGCCGCGGATTTCGCCACGACAGCCTCGACCTGACGCCGGCGATGTTTCCCGCGGAGGTCGTCTCCCGGGACCGGCGCAACTATCCGCAGTTCGCCCCGACCACCGCCCATCACCGGCCCGACATCAACTGCTTCACGAGCTGGATGCCGCGGCTCAACGACCTGCTGGCAGAGAAATGGCGGCAGCCGGTGTTCATCGCCAACGAGGGCTGGGGCGGCATCACCACCGGCCGCTACCTCCAGATGATGAAGACCGACGCCGCATGGCAGAACCGCATGCGGCTCCTCCGGCCGGGCGTGTGGCTCATCCACCTGGGCGTCAACGACGGCCGCGCAAAACTCGGCGCCGACGAGGTGACCCGCAACCTCGCGGCCATCGTCGACATCCTCGTGAAGGAGTATGCCGCCACGCCGGCGCGGATCTTCATCGCCTCGCCGTCCTACGACTACGCCCCTGAGGCCGCCGACCGCCTGGCTGCGTATCGGACGGCGATCGGAAAACTCGTCGCCGAGAAGGGGATGAAGAGCGGCCCCGACTTCTTCACCGCGTATGCCACCGACCGGCCGCGCTACTACGGCACCGATCCGGTTCATCCCAACGCCGAGGGAATGGAGCTGATGGCGAAGCTGTGGGCCGAGGCGCTGCCCGCCGCGCTGCCGGCCGTGCCGGCGAAGCCGCCGGAAGAAAAGGCCGCGGGCGTGAACAACACCCTGCTGATCTTCGGCGACAGCATCGTGGCCGGTGGCTACGGTGCGGCGGTCGTACCGCTCATCGACGAGGGCCTGGTCGTGGCCGCCATGAGCCGCCGGATCGGGCACGATTACAAGGGCTTTCCCGACGGGCTCCATCCCGGCGACGAAGGGAAACGCCGCCGGAGTACTCATACCACCAGCGAAACTCGTAGTGGCAGTTCGTGTAAGCCTGCGGCAGCCGCACCGCCGGCACACGTCGAGAGAAAACCACGTCGCGAGTCGTTCATAGGGGTCTCCTTGCCTGCATGATGCCTGCATGATGCAGGACCGGCTGAACCCTGTCCGGCGGACCGCCATACAGCGGCACATGCCGGAAATACACCCCGAGCATGCAGGGGCAGGTCAGTGCAGGTCGGCGGAAAATCGCTCCCGTCTCCCTTGGTGTGGCTCGCGACCAAGATGGTACGATGCGCATGCCGTCGTGAAACGGCGTTCGAGGAACGACCCAAGCCATGTCCCTTTCGGCACAACCAGACGGCTTCGCCCCGTTCGGCCCCGACGCCCCCGATGTGTACGACGTGAGCACCGCGGCCGCCGGGCCGGCGGGCAGCCTGCCGCTCACCGACCACATGCTCCGCGAGAGCCCGAGCGGCGATCTCTTCGGCCTCTCGCAGAACGTGGGCATGGGCTGGGACGCGGCCACGGCCGCCGATCGGCAGGTGCTGATCCTCTCGACGCAGGGCGGCGTGCGGGCGCCCGACGGCGCGCCCATCGCGCTCGGCTACCACACCGGCCACTGGGAGATCGGCCTGCTCGTGCAGGCGGCCGCCGAGGAACTCCGCCGGCTGGGCACGATTCCCTTCGCCGGCTTCTGCTCCGATCCCTGCGACGGCCGCACGCAGGGCACCGTGGGCATGTTCGACAGCCTCCCCTATCGCAACGACGCGGCCGTCGTGCTCCGCCGGCTGGCGCGGTCGCTCCCGCTGCGGGCCGGCCTGGTGGGCATCGCCACCTGCGACAAGGGCCTGCCGGCGATGCTGATGGCGGTGGCGGGCCTCGGCGACATTCCCGGGATCGTCGTGCCCGGCGGCGTCACGCTGCCCCCGAAAGAGGGCGAGGATGCGGGCGCGATCCAGACGATCGGCGTCCGCTACACGCATGGCCTGATCACGCTCGAGGAGGCGGCCGACCTCGGCTGCCGCGCCTGTGCCTCGCCCGGGGGCGGCTGCCAGTTTCTGGGGACGGCGGCGACGGCGCAGGTGGTGGGCGAGGCGCTCGGGCTCACGCTCCCCCACGCGGCGCTCGCCCCGAGCGGCCAGCCCGTGTGGCGGGATCTGGCGGTGCGGTCGGCCCGGGCCGTCGTGGCGCTCGCCGCCCGCGGCGCGACCACCCGCGACATCCTCACGCCCGCGAGCGTCGCCAACGCGATGACCGTGCACGCGGCCTTCGGCGGCTCCACCAACCTCCTCATCCACGTGCCCGCGATCGCCCATGCCGCCGGCCTGCCGCAGCCCACGGTGGACGACTGGATCGCGATCAACCGCCGCACGCCCCGGCTCGTGAGCGTGCTCCCCAACGGTCCGGTGCATCATCCGACCGTGCGGGTGTTTCTCGCGGGGGGCGTGCCGGAGGTGATGCTGCATCTCGACCGGCTCGGCCTGCTCGACACGAGCGTGCGGACGGTGTCGGGCGGCACGCTCGCGGAGCAGCTCGCCTGGTGGGCGACGAGCGAGCGGCGGCAGCGGTTTCGGGAGATCCTCCGGGCGGCCGACGGCGTGGATCCCGACGACGTGATCCTGCCCCCCGCGGCGGCCGCGGCCCGCGGGCTCGCCGGCACGATGGCGTTTCTGCGCGGCTCGCTCGCGCCGGAAGGGGCGATCGTGAAGGCGACGGCGATCGACCGGCGGGCCGTCGGCGCCGACGGCGTCTACCGCCACACGGGGCCGGCCCGCGTGTTCACGAGCGAGAAAGCGGCGATGGCCGCGATCAAGCAGGGGGCGATCAAGGAGGGCGACGTGCTCGTGCTCGCGGGAGTCGGCCCGATGGGCACCGGCATGGAGGAGACGTATCAGGTGACCGGCGCGCTCAAGCAGCTGCCGATCGCCAGCCGCGTGGCGGTAATCACCGACGCGCGTTTTTCGGGCGTCTCGACCGGCGCGTGCATCGGCCACGCGAGCCCGGAGGCGCTCGCCGGCGGGCCGATCGGCAAGCTCGTGGAGGGCGACGTGATCGCGATCGAGATCGACACGCGGGCTGCGGTCGGAACGGTCGAGCTGGTGGCGCACGGCAGCCGCACGTTCACGCCGGCCGAGGCGGCGGCCGAGCTCGCCCGCCGTCCCTCGCGGCCCGACCTCGCCCCCGATCCCAAGCTGCCGGCCGACACCCGCGTGTGGTCGCTGTTGCAGTCGGCCAGCGGCGGCGTGTGGGCCGGCTGCGTGTACGACGAGTCGCGGATCGCCGCCCGCCTGCGCCGCTGACGGCCGATTCATTCGCAGGGAGTGCGAGCGAATCCCCGCTCCGTGCACACGGCGCGAAGGCGTTTCCTGTCCGCTGATGCCACGGCCCTGCTTACTCCGCCACGGCGGGCTCGCTCGGCGACGATTCGAGGCCGACGGTGTTGACCGCGATCACGCGGTAGCGGTGCTTCTGCGCGGGGGTCGCCGTCGCGTCGGTGAACTCGAGCGGCGCGAGCGGAAACGCCGGCGTGTCGCTGTGTTGCAGCCCCTGGAACAGACTCCGACCAAACGGATTCTTTCCGGCAGTCGGTGCTGCGGGCAGCCGCGTGCCGTCGCGCTCGATCACGAATCCCGCGATGCCGGTCTCGAGGTCGGCGGCCGCATCCCAGGTGAGCACCGGCCCCGCGACCCGCAGGTTCGTCGGAGCCGGCGGCGGCGTGTCGTCGGCCACCACTGTGTCCCTGACGTAGTCCATCCACTGCCTCGCGACGGTCGCGTTCGGCAGCCAGCCGGCGGCGAGCGGGTCGCCCTGATGGGCCTTGGCCGCCACGGCCGTGCCTCCGGTGATGGGCCCGAGCCAGGCGCCTTCGGTCGGCATCGGACGGAGGGAAGCGCCGCCGTCGGTGGGCAGCCGGGCCGCGAGGCAGGCATCGAGCCAAGGAATCGCGAGGTAGCGCTGATTGCCGCATTCATGGGAGCTGAGCGGATCGATCGCGACGCCCACGAGCCCGCCCCGCGACCGGAGGTGTGAGAAGAAAGCCTTGTTGGCCGGCCACACGTTTTTGAACTGGCCTTCGGTCACCGTCACGCCCTCCTGCGTGCCGAGATTGCACATGATCGGCATCGGGAGCGGCGACTCGGGCAACTCGAACAGCGGCACGCCCGAGCGGAGCCAGGCCGCGACCACCCGCTGCGGGTGCATGAGCGTCATGCCGCCGGCCCAGTGGCCGCCGCCGCTGTGGCCCCACAGGGCCCACGGCACGGAGGCCAGTTCGGGATGCCCCGCCATCCGGCCGAGATCGGCGAGCGCCCGCTGGAACGCCACGTCGGATCCGTTGCGCGGGTCGCACCACATCTGGCAGTCGGCCTTCTCAGGCTGCTCGTACGAGGGTGCGATGAGCGCACAGTCGTGTTTGCGGGCGAGCGCCTGCCAGTGCAGATCGAAGGCGCCGGTGAGGCCCGACTTGCACGAGCCCTCGCCGCAGCCGTGCTGGTGCACGATCACGCCGCGCAGGGTCGGGACGTCGGGCGGGAACCAGGCGGTGTAGGTGACCGGGAAGATCAGGCCCCCGGCCTCGGTCGCCGCCTCGTAGCGCACGCGGTGGTAGGGCGGTTCCACCTCGGGGCGGGCATCGTAGGGGGGCTCTTGGGCAACGGCGGCCGGCATCCGCATGCCAGCCACCAGCAGTGCGACGCCGACCATCCAGGTTCCACCGCGCGGCTGCACACGCATCGTAGGGAAACCCTTTCTACAGCAGTTCGGAGAGGAATATGTCGAAGCCGATGATCGTAGCATCTGGCGACGGCTTCGATGCGGCGGCCGTGGATGGCTGATCGTGGGTTTTGCCGCTGCGGGAATTCGGACTAAACTTACAATATGAGCGTGACCGTCGCCGATCTGGCGATGCGGGTGATTCCCAGCTTCGCAGCGAGGACTTCGATGAACTGCACCGAGCTACGGCCCGCCGTTGCCGGCCTGCTGGCTGCGCTCCTCGTGCTCGCATCCGCTCCGGCGGGCCCCGCGGTGGCTCGGGCCGCCGAAGCGAAGCTCGACTTCAATCGCGACGTGCGGCCGATCCTCTCGGACCGCTGCTTCTCCTGCCACGGCCCCGACAACGAAGACCGCCATGCGGGGCTCCGGCTCGACCTTCGCGCCGCGGCGATCGCCGCGCTCGACAGCGGCGCCACGGCCGTCGTGCCCGGCGACCCGGCCGCGAGCGAGATCATCGCCCGGATCACGAGCACCGATCCCGACGTCGTGATGCCGCCGCCGCGGTTCAACAAGCCGATCACACCGGCGGAGGCGGAGATTCTCAGGCGTTGGATCGCCGAGGGGGCCGAGTATCGCGGCCACTGGGCGTTCGAGCGGGTGGAGCGGCCGGCCGTGCCCGACGTGAAAGACGCGGCGTGGCCGAAGACCCCGATCGATCGCTTCATCCTCGCGCGGCTCGAGCAGGAGGGCATGCATCCGAATCCCGAGGCCGACAAGGTCACGCTGGCCCGCCGGCTCGCCCTCGACCTCACGGGCCTGCCGCCGGTGCCGGCGGATGTCGATGCGTTCGTGGCCGACGCTTCGCCCGACGCCTACGGCCGCTACGTCGACACCCTGCTCGCCAGCCCGCACTACGGCGAGCGGATGGCGATCGAGTGGCTTGATGCTTCACGGTATGCCGATTCCAGCGGCTACCAGACCGACTCCAGCCGGCAGAACTGGCCGTGGCGCGACTGGCTCATCAAGGCCTACAACGACAACCTGCCCTTCGACCAGTTCACGATCCACCAGCTCGCCGGCGACATGCTCGACAGGCCCAGCCGCGACCAGATCGTGGCCACCGGATTCAACCGCAATCACCGCCTCAACGGCGAGGGGGGCATCATTGCCGAGGAGTGGCGGGTGGAGACGGTCATCGACCGTGTCGAAACCACCTCCCAGACGTGGATGGCGTTGTCGGCTGGCTGCGCCCGCTGTCACGACCACAAATACGACCCGCTTTCGCAGAAGGAGTTTTATGCGCTCTTCGCCCTGTTCAATAACGTGCCCGAGACGGGCACGAACCAGGGAGAGACGCACAGAGGCGGGGGCAATGTGGATCCGGTCCATCTGCTGCCCTCACCGGAGCAGGAGGCGGAGCTTGCCCGCCTCGGACAGGTGGTGGCCGACGCCGAGGCGGCGGTGAAGGCGGAGGCGGCTAACATCGACGCGCTGGTCGCGAAGTGGGAGGAGTCGATCCGGCCGGCGTTGGCGGCGCCGCGGGAGGCCTGGGAGCCGTTCGAGCCGCTCGAACTGCGGAGCGCCGGCGGCGCGAGCTTTCGCCGCAGCGAGGACGGCTCGTGGTTCGTCGAAGGCAATGTGCCGCCGCGAGACACCTATGAATTCGAGACGCTCGTGCCCGCCGACGCCCTCGGCGGCATTCGCCTGGAAGTGCTGCCCGATCCGAGCCTGGCAGGGAATGGCGGCTTTGGCCGCGCGGGCAACGGCAATATCGTGGTCACGAAGATCGAGGCCGAGATCGAGCCGCCGGGCGACGCGAAGACGATCCCCCTCGAACTGGTCCGCGCGGAGGCGAGCTACGAGCAGAATGGCTGGCCGGCTTCCAGCGTGCTACAGCTCAAGGGGGAGAATGGCAAAGGCTGGGGCATCGACGGCAACGATCCGGAACGGCGCGTGCCGCGGCAGATCGCCGTGTTTCCCGCCAGGCCGGTGACGCTTCCGGACAACGCCCGGCTCCTCGTGCGCATCCGTCAGGAGGCATTCGACGGCCACGCGATCGGCCGATTCCGCATCACATTCTCCGATGACGATCCGGCCATGCTCGGCGTCGAGGGGGTGAAGCTGCCGCAGACCGTGAAGGAGGCCATCGCGGTCGAACCCGGCAAGCGGTCGGCGGAGCAGAAGACGGAGATCGCGACGTTTTACCGGACCAACGTCGACGGGCCGATCCGTCGGGCCGAGGCGGCGCGGGACGCGGCGCAGAAGAGCCTCGACTCGTTTCGCGGTTCGCTGCCGAGCGTCATGGTGATGAAGGAAGGGGAGGTTCGCGAGGCGTTCGTCCTCAACCGTGGCGAGTATGACAAGCCCGGCGAGAAGGTGACGGCCGCGCTGCCTGCATTCCTGCCGCCGCTGCCCGCGGGCACGAAGCCCGACCGGCTCGCGCTGGCGCAGTGGCTCGTGTCGCGGGATCACCCGCTCACCGCGCGGGTGTGGGTGAACCGGATGTGGGAGCGGCTGTTCGGCACCGGACTTTCGAAGACGAGCGAGAACCTCGGCAATCAGGCCGAGTATCCCAGCCATCCTGAACTGCTCGACTGGCTCGCGGCCGAGTTCATGGAGACGGGCTGGGACATGAAGCGGTTCGTGAAACTCGTCGTGACGAGCGCCGTCTACCGGCAGAATGCCGTCGTCACGCCGGACCGCCTCGCCCGCGATCCGGCCAACCGGCTGCTCGCCCGGGCTCCACGCATCCGCCTGCCGGGCGAGGCGGTCCGCGACGTGTCGCTGGCGGCGGCGGGGCTGCTCGTGCCCGCGGTCGGCGGCCCGAGCGTGCGGCCCTGGATGCCCGACGGCGTGTGGGACGAGACGACCAAGTATGGCGACCTCCGCGGCTACCAGCCCGACACGGGCCCGGGCCGGTATCGCCGCACGATGTACACGATCTGGAAGCGGACGGCCGCCCCGCCCACGATGCTGCTCTTCGACGCGCCCAACCGTGAAACCTGCATCGTAAAGCGGGCCCGCACCAACACGCCGCTGCAGGCCCTGGCGCTGCTCAACGAGACGACATTCGTGGAGGCGGCCCACGGGCTGGCGAAGCGGATGATCGCCGAGGGCGGCGCGACGCCGGCCGAGCGGATCGCCCATGGCTTCCGGCTGGCGATCGGCCGGCAGCCGACGGGCGACGAACTGGCCGCGCTGGTGGACGGTTTTGAAGCCGACCTCGCCGCGTTTACGGCTGCTCCCGAGCGGGCCGAGAAGTATGCGACGGTCGGCCTCGTGAAGAAGCCCGACGCCGTGCCGGCCGGCGAGTTTGCCGCGTATTCGCTCGCGGCCAACGTGATCATCAACCTCGACGAATTCGTGATGCGGGAGTAACGCCATGAACGCCCGGAACGCCTTCACCATCCGCACACAAGACGCCCTCAACCGCCGCGTGTTTCTCGGCGGCGCCGGTGGCGGCCTCGGCTTCGCCGCGCTCGCGAGCCTGATGCAGCCGCAGGCCGCGGCGGCGGTGACCGGCCCCGCCAAGGCGTCGTTTCCCAACTTCCCGCCGAAGGCCAAGCGGATCATCTACCTCTTCCAGTCGGGCGCGCCCTCTCAGATGGATCTCTTCGATCCCAAGCCCGAGATGGAGAAGCGGCGGGGAGAGGATCTTCCGGAGTCGATCCGCCAGGGGCAGCGGCTCACCACGATGACCAGCGGCCAGAAGAGCTTCCCCGTGGCCCCCTCGCTCTTCAAGTTCGCCAAGCATGGCGAGTGCGGCATGGATTTCAGCGAACTCGTGCCCAACATCGCCCGGCATGCCGACCGCTGGTGCATGATCCGCTCGATGCACACCGAGCAGATCAACCACGACCCGGCGATCACATTTTTCCAGACGGGCCACCAGCTCGCCGGCCGGCCGAGCATCGGTTCGTGGGTGAGCTACGGCCTCGGCAGCGAGAACGCCGACCTGCCGGCCTACATCGTGCTCACGAGCTTCGGCTCCGGCCGCAAGGACGATCAGCCGCTGTATGACCGGCTCTGGGGGGCGGGCTTTTTGCCCACCGAGCACCAGGGCGTGCGGTTTCGCAACACGGGCGATCCGGTGCTCTACCTGGCCGATCCCGCGGGCGTCGATCGGCAGATGCGGCGGGCCACGCTCGACCGGATCGCGGCACTCAACGCCGCCCGCTCGAGCGTGATCGGCGACCCCGACATCGCGGCCCGCACCGCGCAGTATGAGATGGCCTTCCGGATGCAGGACAGCGTGCCGGGGATCATCGACTTCAAGGACGAGCCGCAGCACGTGCTCGACTCCTACGGCCCCGACGTGAAGCGGCCCGGCAGCTACGCCTTCAACTGCCTGCTCGCCCGCCGGCTCTCGGAGAAGGGGGTGCGGTTCGTGCAGCTCTTCCACATGGGCTGGGACCACCACGCCGGCCTGCCGGCGGCAGTGCGGGGGCAGACCAAGGACACCGACCAGCCGACGGCCGCGCTCCTCGACGATCTCCAGCGGCGCGGCCTGCTCGACGAGACGCTCATCGTGTGGGGGGGCGAGTTCGGCCGCACGATCTACTCGCAGGGCACCCTCACCGAGACGAACTACGGCCGCGACCATCACCCGCGGTGCTTCACGATGCTCCTGGCGGGGGCGGGCATCAAGCCGGGAATGACGTATGGCGCGACCGACGACTACTCCTACAACATCGTCACGCCGGAGCAGAAGGTGCACGTGCACGATCTCAACGCCACGATCCTCCACCTGATGGGCATCGACCACCTCCGGCTCACGTATCCCTACCAGGGCCGCGACTTCCGGCTCACCGACGTGCACGGGCACGTGGTGCAGGACATCCTCAGCTGACAGTCCCCCCTTGCCCTCGGCCCGCGCCTGGGGGCTTGGACGGCGGAAGCCGCGATTCGAGCGCGTTGCCGACCGCGGCTCACGCGTGGCGCTTCAGCCGGGGCTGATCGGGCTGGATGTCGGTCGGCGAACCACGGGCGAACAAGACGCCATAGCGGTTCGAGGTCACCGCCACGACCGGGGCCGAACGACGTCGCGGACGAGGCCAACGGCCTCGAGGGCCCGGATCACCCACCACGACATGTCGAACTCCCACCAGCGATGACCGTGGGCCGCGGCCCGCTGATCGGCGTGGTGGTTGTTGTGCCAGCCCTCGCCGTGCGAGAGCAGCGCGACGATCCAGTTGTTGCGGCTGTTGTCGGTGGTCTCGTAGTTGCGATAACCCCAGACGTGGGCCACGGAATTGACCGCCCACGTGCCGTGGAGCACCGCGACCGTGCGCACGAACACGCCCCAGACGAGCATGCTGGCGGCAAGCCGGCCGGCGCCCGCCAGCGTGCCGGTGGAGAACCAGCCGATCGCGAAGCCGATCGCCGTGATCAGGGCCGCATGCGCCACGTAGACCCAAAACCACGTGCGGCGGCGCTCGAGCGCGACGTAGAAGGGATCGCGAAGCAGGTCGCGGACATACCGCTCATAGCAGAAGACGTTGCGATGGTCGCGGCTCTTCACGAGCAACCAGCCGACGTGCCCCCAGAAGAATCCGGCCAACGGGGAATGGGGATCGGGCTGGTGATCCGACTCCTTGTGATGGATGCGGTGGATCGCGACCCAGCGGGCGGGCGAATCCTGCAGCGTGCAGACGCCGAGCAGGGCCAGCACATGCTCGAACCATTTCTGGCAGGTGAAGCCCTGATGCGTGAGCAGGCGGTGATAGCCGATCGTGACGCCGAGCATGCCGAAAAGAAAGTGGCCGGCGATCGTCGTGGCCACTCCGACCCAGCTGAAAAACCACGGCAGGAACGCGAGCAACGCCGCCGCGTGCACCACGGCGAGGACCGCGAGGTAGTCCCACTCGATCGCGACCGGCTGCGAGGCCTCGGGGATGTCGAGTGCATCCTGCCGGCTGGGGTCGACGTCTTTTGCATGATCGAGCGGAACAGGAACGACGGTCTTCGGGACGACCGTCTCGGGGGAGTTGGATTCGACCGCGATCGACATGTGACACCGCCGCCTTGCGGGTGAAAGGGAGATACTCGCGCCGGCGAACATCCGCCGCGAACGGTGGAGGATCGAAGACAAAGAGAGACTACCCTTCGCGGTGAAGGCTGTCGAAGGTGACGGTTCCGCCGCGGCGAGGAACGACCGGCGAGCGTTGTGTGGCGAGAGAGGCTGCGGCCAGTTTCCGGTTTGGGGGGGCTGAAGCCTACCCTACTGGGCGGCTCGCCAGACGGTCTTGCCCTCTTTGATCGTTTCCACGACCTGGATCTTCTCGATCGTGGCCGGCGGCACCGTGAGCGGGTTTTCGGAGAGGATCGCGAAATCGGCGAGCTTGCCGACCTCGACCGAGCCTTTCTTCGCCTCCTCGCCATAGAGCCTGGCGCCGTCGATCGTGATCGCCTCGAGAGCCTCCAGCGGCGTGATCCGCTCGTCGCCCCCGATCGCCTGCCCCGACCGCGAGACGCGGTTGACCGCCGTGTGGATCGTGAAGATCTGGTCGAGCGGTGCGACGTTGAAATCGGTGTGGTTGGCGGGCCGCAGGCCGAGCGCCCGGGCCGACTTCATCGGGCTGATGAAATCCGCCTGCGCTCTGCCGCGATTGGCGACGTGGGTGTCGCCGAAATAGAAGCAATGGATCGTGAAGAAGGAGGGCGTGATGCCCCACGCCTTGTACTTCTCGAGCTGATCGCGGCGGATGAATTGCGAGTGCACGCCCACGGTGCCGCGCGGCTTCTCGGGCGCGCCCCCCGAGGCGAAGCGATGCGCCTCCAGAAGCGCATCGATCGCGGCATCGCCATTGCAGTGCACGAAGAGCGTGGCGCCGCCGTCATAGACCTTCTTCACCATCTCGTTGACCGTGGCCTGCGGAAACGAGAGCTCGCCCCGCCACTCCTTCTGACCCGCGGGTCCATCGGCGAGATAGGGTGTTGTGAAGGCGGCGGTGCGGCCCTGCGGAGAGCCGTCCATCAATGCCTTCACGCCGCCGATCCGCAGCCGGTTTTTGTATTCGGGCTCGTTCCGCGGCGGCTTGCCGGCGAACACATCGTCCAGTTCTGTGATGAACGGCAGAGCGACGATGTCGAGCTTCAACCCACCGCGGTCGGCGAGCGCCCGCAGGAGGTCGAGCTGATGCTTCATCGTGGCCCCCTCCTGGGCCGTCGTGATGCCCTCGCGCAGATACAGCTCCTGCCCAGACTTGAGGAGCTCGATGGCCTCGTCGCCGTCGGGCCCCGGCACCTTCGAGAAGATCGGCAGGAAGGCCGTCTCGAAGAGGAGGCCGTTTGGCTCGTTCGAACCGGGCTCGCGGCCGATCACGCCGCCGACGGGCGTTTGCGTGGCGGCGGTGACTCCATAGGCGGCAAGCGCCTTCGAATTGAGCATCGCGCCGTGGCCCGACACGTGCACGAGGATCACGGGATTGTCGGGAAACGCGGCGTCGAGCTCCTGCTTCGTCGGCGCCCGCTTCTCCGCGAGCAATTCGGGGTCGTAGCCGAAGCCCATCACGAACTTGCCCGGCCCGAGCTTCCGCCGCTCCTTCACATTGTTCAGTTGCGCGATCACATCGGCCACGCTCCTGCAGGGCCCCGCCGGCGGCGACGCGCAGAGCGCCTGCGTCTGCACGTCGACCACGCTGCAGAAGTGGCTGTGGCCGTCGACGAACCCCGGCACGAGCGTGCGGCCGGCGAGGTCGATGACCTCCGTCGCTTCGCCCTTGTGCTTCATCACATCGGCGTCGCTGCCGACGGCCACGATCCTTCCGCCCGCGATCGCCACCGCCTCGGCCTTCGGCTGCGCGGGGTTCACGGTGATGATCGCGCCGCCGCGGATGATCCGGTCGGCTGGTGCAGCAACCGCGACATGAGCGACGGCGAACAGCAGGGCAACCAGCCCACAGCGGGCGAAATGGAATGAAGAGAGCATGGAGGGCTCCAGCCGGGGGGAGAGTCGAAAACCGATCACCGTGACGGGCACTTAAGTCTAGCGGCCGGGCCGCGAATCACCGCCATACTTCACGCCCCTGGCGGGGGCGACTACACTTCCCTGGTCAGGAGAGAGTCGCAAGACCGCCGAAGGCCGAACGCTCAGGCAAAAGAACTGACGACAGATACTGTTGGAGAGTGATGTCCGGCACGCATGCGTGCCGGACATCCACCGAAGGGGCAAACCGCGGGCGCCGCCTGCGGCGAATCTCTCAGGTCCCAGGACAACAGGGTTCTCGGTGACGGCCCCGCGCCGCCACCGGCATCTGGAGCCCTGACATGTCAAAGCCTGCTCACTCCCCCCTCGAGCGTCTCGAGAATGCCGCCGAATTCACCAGCCGCCACATCGGCCTCGACGCCGCCGATGAGCGGCACATGCTCGACGCGATCGGCGCGGGCTCGCGCCGATCGCTGATCGACGCCATCGTGCCGCCGAGCATCGCCCGCCGCGACGCGATGAACCTGCCGCCGGCCATCGGCGAAACGGCGGCCCTCGCCGAGCTCCGGGAGATCGCGCAGAAGAACCGGCTGCTCAAGAGTTTCATCGGCCAGGGCTACCACGCCACCCACACACCGGCCGTCATCCTGCGCAACATCCTCGAAAACCCGGCCTGGTACACCGCCTACACCCCCTACCAGGCCGAGATCAGCCAGGGCCGGATGGAGGCGATCGTCAACTTCCAGACGATGGTCTGCGAACTCACCGGCATGCCGCTGGCCAATGCGTCGCTGCTCGACGAGGCGACGGCCGCGGCCGAGGCGATGACGCTCGCCCGTCGCACGAGCGCCAGCGCGAGCCAGGTGTTTCTCGCCGACAGCGGCTGCCACCCGCAGACGCTCGAGGTGCTCCAGACACGGGCTCGTCCGCTCGGCATCGAGATCGTCGTCGGCGACATCGACGACCTGCTCGCCCGGCACGAATGCTTCGGCGTGCTCGTGCAATATCCCACCACCAGTGGCGACGTGGCCGATTATTCTTCGCTCGCCACCCGCGTCCACGACAAGCAGGCCCTGCTCTGCGTGGCTGCCGACCTGCTCGCGCTCACGTTGCTCGCGCCCCCCGGCGAATGGTCCGCCGACATCGTCGTCGGCACGAGCCAACGATTCGGCATGCCGATGGGCTGCGGCGGGCCGCATGCCGCGTTTCTCGCCTGCCGCGACGAGGCGAAGCGGTCGCTGCCGGGCCGGCTCGTCGGCGTGAGCGTCGATGCCCACGGCCGGCCGGCCTACCGGCTCGCCCTGCAGACCCGCGAGCAGCACATCCGCCGCGAGAAGGCCACCTCCAACATCTGCACCGCGCAGGTGCTGCCCGCCGTCGTGGCGAGCATGTATGCCGTCTACCACGGCCCGGAGGGTCTGGTCCGCATCGCGGAACGGATCGCCTTGCTCGCCTCGATCCTCGCCGCGGGCCTGCGGCATCTCGGCCTCACGCTCGAACATGCCCACGCCTTCGACACGCTCGCCATCGATACGGGGGACCGCACCAGCCAGATCGCCGCGCGGGCCCGCGAGCTCGGCATGAACCTGCGCGTGCTCGACTCCCGCACGCTCGCCATCGCGCTCGACGAGACGACCACCCGCGACGACGTCGCGCGGCTCTGGCAGGCCTTTGCCGCCCCAGGGCAGGCGGTGCCGGAGTTCGCCGCCTGCGAGCAGGCCGCCGAGTCGCTCATCCCAGCAGGCCTGCGGCGGACGAGCGACTTCCTCACGCACCCGGTCTTCCACTCGCACCGCAGCGAGACGGCGATGCTCCGCTACATGCGGTCGCTTTCCGACAAGGACCTCGCCCTCGACCGCAGCATGATCCCGCTGGGCAGCTGCACGATGAAGCTCAATGCCACGAGCGAGATGATTCCGGTCACGTGGCCCGAGTTTGCCGACGTCCATCCCTTCGCGCCGGCCGACCAGCGCGAAGGCTTTTCCGTCCTCGAGCGGCAGCTGACGCAGTGGCTCTGCGAGGCGACGGGCTATGCCGGCATCAGCCTGCAGCCCAACGCCGGCAGCCAGGGGGAATACGCCGGGCTGCTCGCGATCCGGGCCTGGCACGAATCGCGCGGGGAGGGGCACCGAAATATCTGTCTCATCCCGTCGTCGGCCCACGGCACGAACCCGGCAAGCGCGCAGATGGTCGGCATGCAGGTGATCGTCACCGGCTGTGACGAGCAGGGCAACGTCGATCTCACCGAACTCGAGGCCAAATGCCGGGAACACGCCGATCGCCTGGCGGCGGTGATGATCACCTACCCGAGCACCCACGGCGTCTTCGAGGCGCAGATCAAGGACCTCTGCGGGATCGTGCACCGTCACGGCGGCCGCGTCTACGTCGATGGCGCCAACATGAACGCACTCGTCGGCCTGGCCGCCCCCGGGGCGTTCGGCGGCGACGTCAGCCACTTGAATCTCCACAAGACCTTCTGCATCCCGCACGGCGGCGGCGGCCCGGGCGTCGGCCCCGTCTGCGTGGTGGAGGACCTCGTGCCCTTCCTGCCCGGCCACGCGACGGGCGGCCTGCCGACGGGATCGGTGGGCGCCGTCTCCGCTGCGCCGTTGGGCAATGCGGCCGTCCTGCCAATCAGCTGGATGTATTGCCGCATGATGGGCGCCGCCGGGCTCACGCACGCGACGGAGGCGGCGATCCTCGCGGCCAACTACGTGAGCGCCCGGCTCCGCGACCACTTCCCGACGCTCTACGCCGGCTCCGGCGGCCGCGTAGCGCACGAATGCATCCTCGATCTGCGACCGCTGAAGGAGACGAGCGGCGTCACCGCCGAAGACGTGGCCAAGCGGCTCATCGATTACGGCTTCCACGCGCCGACGCTGAGCTTCCCGGTGCCGGGCACGCTGATGGTCGAGCCGACGGAGAGCGAGAGCCTCGCCGAGCTCGACCGTTTCATCGACGCCATGATCGCGATCCGCGCGGAGATCGCGCGGGTCGAGTCGGGAGCATGGCCGCAGGACGACAATCCACTCAAGAACGCGCCGCACACGGCCGTCAGCATCGCGGCCGCCGAGTGGCGGCATCCGTATGCCCGTGCCACGGCCGTGTTTCCCGTCGCCGGCCTCGAACGGCGGAAGTATTGGCCTCCCGTGGGCCGCGTCGACAATGTCCACGGCGACCGAAACCTCTTCTGCAGCTGCGTGCCCGTCACGGCCTGGGCCGAGCCGCAGCCCGCGTCGTAATCGGCTGAAACCTGTTGAAAGGAGTCCGCTTGCTCCGCAAGCGGTTCATCCGGCAACAACCGCGCGCGGATGTCCTGCTCCGCGCCGGTTCTTGCCAGAAAGACGCCTACTTCTTCGCCGACGCGAGCTTGACCGACGGCTGCTTCGCCGTGGAAGCCACCGCCGTCTCTTCGCGAATCGTCGTGCCCGCGAGGCAGGCATCGCAGGAGACGATCGTGCGGGTCACGACTCCGCACTCGCAGGCGATCAGCCCGCAGGCATTGCAGCTGCTCACGTAGCGCGGGGCGCAGCAGGGATCGCACGACCGCACGGTGTAGGTCGGGCAGCAGTTGGTGCTGCAGACCGGGGCACAGGCGGGCGCGCAGCAGGGATCGCACACCGGGCGACAGGTGCTCACGCAGCATGGCTCGGTATAGCAGCACGACCGGCGGTGGTGGCAACGAGCGGCCTCGGCATCCCAGCCGGTGGCGACTGCGGCCAGACAGGTGAGTGTGCCGACGAAGCGGATCAGGATCTTGTTGACCATGGTTGAAAAACCCTTTCGAGAATCTCGGGATCACGCCGGGCCCATACGCTGACCCGGCACGCCCCGAGGGCCGGAAACCGTAAACAGGCCCACGAGCACGGGGCAAAACGGCCTTTTTTTCCGAGGCCAGATCGGTGGACACATCGCGTCGGGCAGGCCGGGCAAAACCTGCCGACCAGGCTGCCCGGGCGGCCAAGATGCACCGGGCTGAGCCGCGAGGATTTCTCACCGCGGTGGTTCGGGTTTGGACGAAGACAGGCCCGTGCAACACAAGCGCGCCTTTTTCGGATTCCCCCAATCGAAGCCGGCCGGCGACGGCGGCGTGCGGCCGCGGCCGGCCATCTTCCGGGCGCTCGGCCGAAGCGGCGGACGGGCGGCCGTTCCTGATCGACTTCCAGATCTCGTTCGCGCTGCCGTCCTCGAGCCCGCTGGCTGCCAGGGCTCTCGGCGGCCTGCTCAGGCTGCTGCAGCGGTGCGATGACGACCGCCTGCTCAAGCACCAGGTGAAACACCGCCCCGATCAGGCCGGCCTCACGATCCGCGACCTCGAGCGGCTGCGGCCTTGGTGGATCCGGTTGCATCGGCAATGCGCCGCGCCGTTTCGGACATTCCGTCGCGGTCTGCTCGTGCGGCTCGGCATCCGCTCCGCGTGCGGCCACGCGTTCAGCGAGTCATTTCCCGAAATTGCCCACCGCTGGGCGGCCGCCTGACGTCGTCGCCACCCGCGGCGCCGCGGCCTTGGCCTTCATCGGCCCGTGATAGGCCGCGACTGCGCCCGGGACGAGCGTGCCCCAGAGCCGCTCTTGATAGATCGACAGGGCGTGGAGCGCGTGGCACATCGGGCCGACCTTCCAATCCCGCTCCGGCTCCGCGGCGAGGATGCCGGCCACGAACTCCACCGCCGCGATCGTGCGGGGGTGATAGAGCACGTGCTGATCGGCCGTGGAGACGAGAAACTCGAGCATGTGGCCCGAGGTGCGGAGCTTTCGCTCGACGTCGTCGCCATCTTCGGCGCGGTTGAACCAGTCGGTGCTGAAGCTGCCATCCGGATTTTGCAGTTCGCTGAAGAGCCGCTGCTGTTGGCCGCGGACGTAGCGATTGGCGGCGACATAGGTGCCATCGAGCGTTCCGGTCGCCTCGCGCCGCCGCTGGCACGCATAGGCCAGGCCAAACAAGCGATGTGTTCCGCCGCAGGGGGCGCCGCGGAGCGGCTGTACGATCTCTTCCTGCACGAGTCTCGGCAGCGACCACTCGCTCCCGTCGCCGGCGAGCCAGGTCGCGTCGGTGTCGAGGTAATGCGCCATCGCGATGAGCGTGAACGTGAGCTCGGTCTTCTCGGTGCATGCCCGTTGTTCCGACTCGATCAAGTCGGCGAGCGTGAACGCCGCGCCGTCGATCTCGATCGGGGAGGACGGCGCCACGCGGCACTGCGCCATCACGGCGAGGTATTGCGCCACATGCCCTTGCATACCCTTGCCGCGGAGGGCGATGAGCCGATCGTCCTGGGTGGCGAGCATCACCTGCCCGCGGCTGCGGCCGCCCATGTTGAGCCAGCCGACGCAACTGACGGGATCACCGGCCGGGCCGCCGAGCCTGACGAGCGACGCCGGTCCATAGGCGATCGCCCAATGCATGAGTTCCCAGGGATTGTGCTCGAGCGTATTGAGCGGCCGACGCCTGTAGGCGGCCAGCGTCTGGGCGATCCGCCGTCGCAGCGCGATCAGGTCTTTCGAAGCGGGGGGCGGCTCGGCGCTCGGTGCCGCCTGTTTGAGCGCGGCCGATCCAGGCGGCAGTGGTGCCGGCAGGGGCGCGGGGAGGGGCGGTTCGCCCGGCGGCGGGGGCAGCGGTTTCACCAGGTCGGCGGGCCGCCGCACCGACTTCGTGAGCACTTCCCACGACTCGCCTGCGGCATGCCGGGCCGAGACCGCGGCGGCACTCACCGACACCCCGAGGAGCAGGCACGACGCGGTCACGATTCTCACGACACGACTCCTCGCCCAGGCCGAGTTTCCCGCAGGGCTTCTTCGACACCATTCGGCCCGTGATTCCTGGCGCAACCCGTTGCATCGGCAAACACGCGACACTCTGCCAGAGCCCCCTGCCCTCGCGCATCGCCTCAGCCTGCCTGGATCCCCAGCGACCACGACGGGTCGCCCGCCTAAATGCCATTGAGGATGCCCCCCTCGTGGCGGTAGCGTCCGCGGGAAAGGGAGACCCTGGATGCTCGCCATCCCCTGCCTCGTGAGCCTGGCGGCCTATGGCCTCGCCTGGGCGCTGGCCGTCGGCTGGTCGTGTGCAATCGGCCTCACCGCGGCGCGGCGCCGCCGCAGGGTCGCGACCGCCGCGCCCCGCGGTGTCACGATCCTGAAAACCCTCTGCGGCGCCGACGAAGAGCTCGAAAAAAACCTGCGGTCTTTTTTGGACGCCAACCACGAGCCTCTGCAGATCGTCTTCGGCGCGGCCGACCCCGGCGACCCGGCCCTGCTGCTCGCACGCCGGCTGGTGAAAGACCATCCTCATCGCGATGTCGCCATCGTGTTCGGCGCCGATGCCACCGTGCCCAACCCGAAGGTGGCCCTGCTCGAAACGCTCCTGCGGCATGCGCGGCACGATGTCATCCTGCTGAGCGACAGCAACGTGCGGCTCTGCCCGGGCGACATCCCGCGAGTGCTCGCGGCCTTCGACGACCCGCGCGTGGGCATGGTCTATCAGCCGGTCGTCGCCGTCGGCGAGCGCACGGTGCCCGCCGCGATCGAAAATCTCCACTACACCGAGTACGCCGCGTTTCTCACGATCGGCTGCCGGCTCCTCGCCGGCCAGCACACCGTCAATGCGAAGGGGCAGTGGGTCCGCCGGCAGGCCCTGGCCGACATCGACGACTTCGCCCGGGTGGGCGACTGCGGTGCCGACGACTACGAGCTCTCCCGCCAGATGGCGGCGGCCGACTGGACGCTGCGCTGCTCCGAAACGCCGGTGCGAGTCATCCAGCGCGACTGGTCGTGGCAGAGCCTCACGGGCCGCAACCTCCGCCATGCCGGCCTGCGCTGGCGAATCTGCCCCTGGGCCTATCCGCTCGAACTGCTCTTCAATCCGATTCCCTGGACGCTGCCGCTCCTGGCCGCGGGCCGGCGCGACTGCGCGGTCGTCGCCGCCGCCGTCATCGCAGCGAAGATGCTGCTCGAGATCTCGGCCGCCCGGCTGCTCCGCGGCGTGCGGCTCGCGCCCCGGTTCGCCGCGATCATCCCCCTCAAGGATTGCTTCATTTTCGGCTGCTGGTTCGTGGCGCTCTTCGCGCCCACGGCCCAGTGGCGGGGCCGCACCTACCGGCTGAAGCCCGGCGGCCGGATCGAGCCGGCCGGCCCGATCCCGGCCGCCGAGCCGGCGATGGTCCGCCGCGCCGCCTGAGCGATCCGTCTACAATGCGGCGATGCTTCTGAAACGCATGCTCACCGCCATCGCCTGCCTCGCTCTCGTGGCTTCCGCGGCCCCGGCCGCCGAACCGCTGCGGGTGGGCATGGAGCTTTCCTACCCTCCGTTCGAGATGACAGATCCGCAGGGGCGGCCCACGGGCGTGAGCGTGCGACTGGCGGAGGCGCTCGCGAAGCACCTCGGCCGCCCGCTCGTGATCGAAAACATCGCCTTCGACGGCCTCATCCCCGCGCTCAAGACCGGCCGGATCGACTGCATCATCTCGTCGCTGACGGCCACGCCGGAACGCTCGAAGTCGATCGCCTTCTCGGAGCCCTACCTGCGCACGGGCCTGGCGCTCCTCGTCGGCTCGCGGTCGCCCGTGCAGTCGGCCGCCGACCTCGACGTGAAGGGCCGCGTGATCGCGGTCAAGAAGGGCACGACGGGCCATCACTACGCCACGACCGCAATCAAGCAGGCCCGCACGCTCGTGCTCGACAAGGAAAATACCGCCGTGCTGGAGGTCGTGCAGGGGAAGGCCGATGCCTTCATCTACGACTCGCTCTCCGTCTACCAAAACCACAAGCGCCACGCCGACACCACCCGCGCGATCCTCACGCCCTTTCGCGAGGAGACCTGGGCCGTCGGCCTGCGGCAGGGAGACGAACCCCTGCGCGGCCAGGTGAACGAGTTTCTGAAGGCGTTTCGCGCCACGGGGGGCTTCGAGCGGCTCGGCGACGAGTTTCTGCCGGAGGAGAAGCGGGCCTTCCGGGAGCGGGGCATCCCGTTTTATTTCTGAGCCATGTCGCGCCGCTTCGCCCACATCCTCGTCGCCGCCGCCTTCGCCGCGCTCGTGGCCCTGGCGTTTTCGCGGGTGAACTACGCCTGGAATTGGTCGGCGGTCTGGGAGTATCGCGACACATTCATCCAGGGCTGGCTGACCACGGTGGCCCTGAGCCTCGCCGCGCTCGTCGCCAGCACGGCGATCGGTGCGGTGGCGGCCGTCTGCCTCCAATCGCGACATGCGATCATCGAGGCCGTCGGCCGCGTCTACGTGGAGCTCATCCGCGGCACGCCGCTGCTCGTGCAACTCCTGATCGGGTTTTACGTGATCGCCAATGCGGTCGGGCTCGAGAACCGGTTCGTGGTGGGCGTGCTCGTGCTCTCGCTCTTCAGCGGCGCCTACATGGCGGAGATCTTTCGTGGCGGCTTGGCGGCGATCCCGCAGACGCAGCGGGATTCAGCCCGGGCCATCGGGCTCACGCCCTGGCAATCGCTCAGGCTCGTCATCCTGCCGCAGGCCGTGCGGCTCGTGCTGCCGGCGGTCGCGGGGCAACTCGTCTCGCTCGTCAAGGATTCGTCGCTGCTCTCCGTGATCGCGATCTCCGAATTCACGCTCAACGCGCAGGAGGTGAACGCGGTGACCTATTCGACGCTCGAGAGCTTCCTGCCGCTGGCCGCCGGCTATCTCGTGCTGACGCTGCCGCTCTCGGCGCTCTCGCGCTGGCTCGAGGGACGGTTTCGCTATGAAGCTTGAGATCGCCGGACTCACGCAGCGATTCGGGGCCGCGACGGTGCTCGACCGGCTCGCGCTCACCACCGGGAATATCCAGGCGCTGGTGCTGGTGGGTCCGTCCGGCGGCGGCAAATCGACGCTCCTGCGGATTCTCGCCGGCCTCGACATCCCCGTGGCGGGCAGCGTGACCTTCGACGGCGCGGCCCTGCCGCGCGACGAGGAAGCCCTCCGCCGCTACCGCCGCACGGTCGGCACGGTCTTCCAGGCCTACAATCTGTTTCCGCACCTCTCGGCCCTCGACAACCTGCTGCTGCCGCTCGTCCACGTGCATGGGCTTTCCCGCGAAGCCGCGCTCGACCGCGTGCACGAGCCGTTGGAGCGGTTCCACCTTTCGCCGCACGCACACAAGCGGCCCGCCGAACTTTCCGGCGGGCAGAAGCAGCGGATCGCGATCCTGCGGGCGCTCGTGGTGCAGCCGAGGCGGATCTTTCTCGACGAGCCGACGTCGGCCCTCGATCCCGAGATGACGGCCGAGGTGCTCGACATGATCGGCGAACTCAAGGACCTCGGCACGCAGTTCGTGCTCGTCACCCACGAGATGGGCTTCGCGCGGCGGGTGGCCGACGAGGTGGCCTTCATCGGCGAGGGGCAGGTGCTCGCGCACGGTGCCGCCGGCTTCATGTTCGACCACTGCCCGGAGCCGAGGGTGCGCGGCTTCTTCGACCGGATCGTCGCCTGAAAGAATTTTATGCAAGACCCGATTCACGAACGGCACTCCGCCGCCAACGCCTTCTTGGGCGCGCTCGTCGCCGACGCCGTCGCGATGCCCGTGCACTGGTATTACAACCAGCAGGCGCTCCTCCGCGACTATCCCGAGTTTGCCGAGCAGGCGCTCGCCGGCTACGTCGCGCCGAGACCCCCGCATGCCGACAGCATTCTCTGGCGGTCGAGCTACACCCCGGCGAACGAGAAGGGGGACATCCTCCGCGAGCAGGCACAATACTGGGGGCAGCGAGGGATCCATTACCACCAGTTTCTCGCGGCGGGCGAGAACACGCTCAACTATCAGCTCGCAACCGAACTCGCGGCGCTCGTGCGCGGCGACCGCGACTACGATCCCGAGCGCTGGCTCGACCGCTACGTCGCCTTCATGCTCACGCCGGGCCGCCACCGCGACACCTACGTCGAGGAATACCACCGCCACTTCTTCACCAACTTCGCGGCCGGTCGCAAGCCGATCAACTGCGGCGTCCGCGACGTGCACATCGGCGGGCTGGTGCCGGTGCCGGCGCTGGTGGCGGCGCTCGGCCCCCGCCATCCCGACCTGCGGCGGATCGTGCGGCTGCACGTGGGCCTCACCCACAAGGACGACGAGGTGCTCGAGGCCGCCGACGTCCTGGTGCGATTGCTCGTGCGGATCTGCAGCGGCGACGACCTGCGGACGACGATCCTCGAGGAGGGGCGGGATTGGATCTCGGCGGCGAAGGTCCGTGAGTGGGAGCGGCACCCCGACCACATGGTGGTCGGCGGGATGCTCTCCTCGGCCTGCTACATCCCGGACGCCTTCCCGGCGGCGCTGTTTCTCGCCTGGCGGCATGCGGATGATTTCGCGGCGGGCGTCTGCGCCAACGCCCGCTGCGGCGGCGACAACTGCCACCGCGGCACGGTCGTTGGCTCGCTCCTCGGGGCAACGGCACCGATTCCCGGCCGGTTCGTGGCTGGCCTCGCGAGCCGTGATAGAGTTGGGGAGCTTTTCCCAGACCTTTCCCTGGACGCTCCCGCATGAATCCGACCGCCACCGAGGCCCGCCGCGGCCACGAGGCCGCGCCCTTCGCGAGCCTCTCCCGGCCGCTCACCCCCACGAAGACGGTGCTGCTCGCGGGGGCCGATGCCGAGGCCAAGCGGGACGAGATCCGCCGCTACTTCCATCAGACCTGCGAGATCTACGACCGGCTCTTCGCCCTGATCAAGGAAGACGCCTCCTACTACGAGCGGCACGAGCCGCTCCGCCACCCGCTGATCTTCTATGTCGCGCACCCCGCGGTCTTCTATGTCAACAAACTGATCGCGGGACGGTTCATCTCCGAGCGGCTCGACGCCCGGCTGGAGGCGATGATGGCGGTCGGCGTCGATGAGATGTCGTGGGACGACCTCAACACGGCGCACTACGACTGGCCGGGAGTCGATGCCGTGCGCCGCTACCGGGCCGCGGTGCGGAAGCGGGTCGATGACTTCATCCTCTCGATGCCTCTCGAGCTGCCCATCCGGCAAGACTCCCCCGCCTGGATCATCCTGATGGGGATCGAACACGAGCGGATCCACCTCGAGACCTCGTCCGTCATCATGCGGCAGATGCCACTCGACGAACTGCGGCACGGCACGGAACTCACCGCGGAGGAGCGAACGCTCTGGGGCTCCTGCCCGACACACGCGGCCCCGCCCGCCAACGACTGGCTGCCGATCGCGGCCCGCACGATCCATCTCGGCAAGACCGACGACGACGAGACCTACGGCTGGGACAACGAATACGGTGTCGAGGAGGTGCGGCTGCCCGCCTTTCGCGCCGGCCGCCGGCTCGTCTCCAACGCCGAGTTTCTCGAGTTCGTCGCCGACGGCGGCTACCGCGATGAATCGCTCTGGACCGAGGAGGGCCGCGGCTGGCTGCACTACACGCGGGCGGAGCACCCGAAGTTTTGGAGCCGGCGGGGCGATGGGTATGTCCAGCGCAACCTGCTCGAGGAGATCCGGCTGCCCCTCGACTGGCCCGTGGAGGTCAACTGCCTCGAGGCGGAAGCCTATTGCGCCTGGCTCGCCCGGCGCTCCGGGGAACACGTGCGTCTGCCAACGGAGGCCCAGTGGTATGCGGTCCGCGCCGCGGCCCTCGGCGACGCGGCCGAGACCGACCAGCCCCATTGGCACGCCGCGCCGGGAAACATCAATCTCGAGCACTACGCGACGAGCGCGCCGGTCGACATGTTTCCGCAGGGGGATTTCTGCGACGTCGTCGGCAATGTCTGGCAGTGGACGCGCACGCCGATCATGCCCTTCAAAGGCTTCGAGGTCCATCCGCTCTACGACGACTTCTCGGTGCCTACGTTCGACGGTCGCCACAACCTCATGAAGGGCGGCTCGTGGATCTCGACCGGCAACGAGGCGCTGAGGAGCGCCCGCTACGCGTTTCGTCGGCACTTTTTTCAGCACGCCGGTTTTCGCACGGTGATCGACGAGCCGGGCAGCGACATCGCCACCGAAGGCTCGCGGCTCTACGAGACCGACCAGCTCGTCACGCAGTATCTCGATTTTCACTATCTTGACGCCGCTTCCGGCGGGCTTGACGCCGCTTCCGGCGGGCTTGACGCCGCTTCCGGCGGGCTTGACGCCGCTTCCCTCCCTCTCGGCGTGCCAAACTTTCCCCGCGCGTGCGTCGAGGCGACGATGCCGCACGTGCCACACGATCGGCGCCGAAAGTGCCTCGACATCGGCTGCTCGGTCGGCCGGTCGGCGTTTGAATTCGCCCGCTTCTTCGCGAGCGTCGATGCGATCGACTTTTCCGCCCGGTTCATCCAGTCGGGCGTGCGGCTGCAGCAGGGCGACGAGGTGCTCTACGAGGTGCCTGTCGAAGGAGAGCTCACCGTCGGCCGTGCGATCTCGCTCGACAGGCTCGGGCTCGCCAACGTGGGTGGCCGCGTGAACTTCATGCAGGGGGACGCCTGCAACCTGAAGGCCCTCTACACGGATTACGACCTCGTCTTCGCCGGCAACCTCATCGACCGGCTCTACGACCCGGCGCTGTTCCTCACCGGAATCGCGTCGCGGGTGCTGCCGGGCGGGCTCCTCGTGATCACGAGCCCCTACACCTGGCTCGAGGAATACACGCCCAAGGCCAAGTGGCTCGGCGGGCGGCGAGAGCACGGCGAGCCGCTCACGACGTTCGCGGGGCTCTCCCGCGGCCTCGAGCCGGAGTTTTCGCTGGTGCATCGTGAAGACATCCCGTTCGTGATCCGCGAGACCGCGCGCAAGCACCAGCACACGATCGCCGAGATGACGGTCTGGCGGCGGGCCTGACGGCTCCGCGACTTTCGGATACACTCCCTCTGCACGGAGGAGATCCGCCGCAATGTCGTCAGCTCAATTCGATCCCTGCAGGCAATGGCTCGGCATCGACGCCGTCGAACTCGGCGACCCGCGGCGTGTCCTCGGCCTGCTGCCCACGGAAGCGGATCCACTCGTCGTCCTGCGGGCGGCGGATGCCCGCCTCACGCTTCTGCGCAGCATCGCCCCTGGCCCGTTCGACATGGCCCGAAACGCGCTCATCAAGCGGGTGGAGGAGTCCCGCGAAGCGGTGCTCTCGCAGATCGCGGCCGCGCCGAAGCCGCCTGTGCCCGTCGGCACGCAGTTCACGATGCCGCCCGCGCCGACAGCGACCAGTGGTTCTCAACCGCCGCCGATGCCGCCGTTCGCCGAGTCGGCGACTCCCTGGGGGGAGCCGAAGAGCGCCGAAGACGGCTTTGTGGCCGTGAAGACAAGGCCCGTCTATCGAAAGCAATCGAGCGGCACGGGTGGGCTCCTGCTTCTGCTGGCTCTGCTCGCCGCGGCCGCAGGCGGCCTCGCCTGGTATTGGAAAAACGGCAAACCGCTCAAGACAACGCTTACCCTGACCCGCGGCGGCGACGTCACTGGAATCGTCAGAGAAAATGCGGATTCCAAGCCGCAGAGGCAACCCGAGCCTGAACCACAGCCACAGGCATCCCCGAAGACAGCGCCGAACATTCCGTCCGGCCCGCCCGTCGATCCACCGAAGCCGAAGCCGAAGCCGAAGCCGAAGCCGAAGCCGGAACCGGAACCGGAACCATCCACCGAAGAACCGGCGCCGAAGGAGAGCCCGGATGCAGCCGCAACGGCCGAGGCCGACGCCGAAGCGATTGAACCGTTCTTGAAGAAGGCGCTGGCCGCGCTGCAGGACGATGAATTCGACGACGCCGACGATGCCCTCGGGCAGGCGGGTGACGAGGCCATGGGCAGGGCCGCCGCCGACCGCCTGGCGCAATGGCAGGCGCTCGTCGCCTACGCCAGGGGGTTCGCTGATCTTCGCGAGCAAGCCCTGGATGCAGCCCGCGCCGGACTGGAATACGAGATCGACGGCAAGCGGGTGGCCATCGTGGAGATCGACAACGCGAAAGTCATCTATCGGCTCACCGGCAAGAACAAGACGGTGCCGCGTTCCAGGCTTCCAGCCAAGCTGATGCTGGCGATCGTGACGAAGTGGTTCGATCGAAAGCCTGCCAACCAGCTCTATCTCGGCGCCTACCAGGCCACGAAGCCGCAGCCTGATCTCGACAAGGCCCGCGAGGCCTGGCATCTGGCGGAACGGGGCGGGGCCGACGCCTCGGAACTCCTGCCCCTGCTCGACGACCCGGTGCTACTGAATGCCGCCGGCGAGCCGGGCCGCGACGGTCAGTAAAACCGCTCGAGCACTGCCTCGAGCGCGGCCGCGGAAAGCTCGACAGGATTGCCTCGCATGCTCGTGCCGCCGGAGTGTTCGGCGAGCCAGCGCAGGCGGCTTCGCTCCAGCCCCACCTCGGAGAGCCGTCGCGGCAGCCCGGCCTCCGCGCACAGATCCGTGATCCGCGCGACGAAGGACGCGGCGGCTGACCTGTCGTCGGCCGGTGCATCAGGATCGATCGACCGCTCGAGGATCGCGAAGTCGCCGCGCGCTGCCTCCGCGTTGACGGCGAGCGCGACCGGCAGCATCAGTCCGCAGGCCACGCCATGCGGCGTCGCGCATTCCACGCCCAGCGCCGCGGCCACGCCATGCGCCATCCCGAGCCCCGAATTCGCAAGCGCCAACCCCGAAAGCAGCGCTGCATGGCTCAGCGCCCCCCGCGCCTCGAGATCGGCCGGATCGCGGAGCACCCGCGGCAGCGCCCCGACCGCCCGCGGCAGACTTTCGAGCACGAGCGCTCGCGGCAGTGGCTTCTTGAACCGGCAGATGAATGCCTCGATCAGCTGTGTGATGCAGTCGGTGCCGGAGGCGGCTGTCGCGCCACGGTCGCACGACAGCGTGAGCTCCGGATCGACGATCGCCGCCCGTGGTACCATCATCGGACTGCGCATGCTCTTCTTGAACCGTCGGCGCGGGCAGGAGATCACCGCGTTGCGGGTCGCCTCGGCGCCGGTGCCGGCCGTCGTCGGCACCGCGACGAGCGGCAGTGGCCAGCGGCTGATCGTGCGGCCGCTGCCCACACCCTCCAGGTGATCGACCACGAGCGCATCGAACGCTTCAGGCGACGTCGGCCCTGGCGGCAGATGGCCGGCATTCGTCGCGAGCGCAGCAACCGCCTTGGCCAGGTCGATCGCCGCGCCGCCACCGATGGCGACGACCACGGCGGTCTCGCGGCCCTCGACAGGAAGCCCGGCAACCGCCGCCGCCACCTGATCGACCGTCGGCTCGCCAGCCGATTCGGCCACGAGCCGCCAGGGGATGCCGGCTGCGATCAGGCTCCGCTCGATGGCCTGTCGGGCCGACGAGTTGACGAAGCTGCGCACGCCCCCCACGAGCCAGGCCTCGCGGCCGTGGAGCGCCACCAGTTCGCCGAGCTCGCCGATGCGGCCTGCCCCGAAGCGAACGAGCGGCGGGGCGGCGAAGTCATACCGGGCGAGATCGGCGGCGGCGTTCATGGAATTCAATCTCTCGGTATTCTGTGGGGACGCTCGGCCCGCAACGGCATCGGTACCTTTCCACGCCGCGACCGCCGACGCAAGCCACCCAGCGACACCCCCCATGCCAGACGCGATCGAGATTCCCCTTTGCCCCGACCCCGTCCATGGCTCGATTCGCCCACCGGGCTCGAAGAGCATCACCAACCGGGCCGTGATCTGCGCGGCGCTTGCCCGCGGCACGAGCCGGCTCAGCGGCGTGCTCGACAGCCAGGACACCCGCGTGATGGCCGCGGCGCTCGCGGCCTTGGGGCTGGACGTCGAGGCCGATTGGCGGGCCGGCACCATGCAGGTGGTCGGCTGTGCCGGCCGGATTCCGGCGGCAGAGGCGACGATCGATTGCGCCGCCAGCGGCACGACGATCCGTTTCCTCTCCGCCGTCTGCGCGCTCGGCCATGGCCATTACCGGCTCGACGGTACGCCGCGGATGCGAAAGCGGCCGATCGGCGACCTCGTCGAGGCCCTGCGCGACCTCGGTGTGGAGGCGACGGCGGAGAGCCCCGGCGGCTGCCCGCCGGTGGCGATCCATTCGCACGGGCTTGCCGGCGGAACCGCGCGGGTGCGGGGCGACACGTCGAGCCAATTCGCCAGCGGCCTGGCGCTGGCCGCGCCCTGCACCGACCGCGGCATGCGGATCGAATTCGAGGGGCGGCTCGTATCGCTCCCCTACCTCGAGATGACACGGCGCGTGATGGCCTCCTTCGGCGGGGCCTGCGCGCCGACGGATACGGGAGGCTGGCAGATTGCACCGTCCGGCTATCAGGCGACCGAGTATGCGATCGAGCCCGACGCTTCGGCCGCGAGCTACTTTTTCGCCGCGGCCGCGATCACCGGCGGCCGCGTGCGGGTGGAGGGGCTTTCGCGGCGGAGCATGCAGGGGGACGTGGGCCTCTGCGACGTGCTCGAGCGGATGGGCTGCGACGTCACCTGGGACGAAGAAGGCGCCGGCGCGATCACCGTCGGCGGCCGGGCCGCCCGGGGCGTCGACATCGACATGAACGCGATCAGCGACACAGTGCCCACGCTCGCCGTGGTGGCGCTCTTTGCCGACGGCCCCACGACGATCCGCAACGTGGCGCACATCCGCGACAAGGAGACCGACCGGATCGGCGACCTGGCCCGCGAGCTTCGCAAACTCGGCGCACGAGTGGACGAATCCCGCGATGGCCTGACGATCCATCCGCACTCCCTGCACGCGGCGACTCTCGACACGTACGATGATCACCGCATGGCGATGAGCCTGGCGCTCGCCGGGCTGCTGACGCCGGGCGTGCGAATCAACGACCCGGCCTGCGTCGGCAAGACGTTTCCCGACTACTGGGAGCGGCTCGCGACCATCGCCAAGCTCGACACTGCAGACTGGCGAGGACGGTAGCTTTCTACCAACCGGCTTCTTCAGCGCGGTCGGTCGAAGCGGTCTGCTGCAGCATCCACTCGGCCCGCTCGATGAGCTCATCGACCATGCTGTCGGGCACCCGCTCCGCCGACGGTGGCGTCGATCCCATCGAGGGATCGACCGCCACGAATCCTCCACGGCAGTGCTGGCAATACACCCGCTTGCCCAACAGCGTCACCCGGATCCGCAGCGTGCGGCCGCAGACCGGACAACCCTGATGAAAACAGACTGGAGAGTTCATGACACACGCCCTGCCCGAGGAGGCGACGGACTTGACCGCCGCCCAACCGCCCGGGACCAAAGTGTATGGCGGAACGCCTCCCCCGGCAATTCCGTTCGTCCGTGAGCATTTCGTGGGACCGCCGAAGGCTCCCTGCCGACGGTGGAATCGGCTAAACTGGATCCATCTCGGGGGCTCCCGGGGCTCTCCTCGCGCGGTGGATTCGCGATGCAACGACCGTGGCTGGCTGCATTCATCGTTGTGTTCTGGTGCGCCACAACCAGCTGGCTGGTCGTCGCCAAGATTCTGCCTTCGTTCCTGCCGGGATCGCCTCCCGGCTACCAGGCGCTCTATGCGTCGAACAACCGGCTGATCCCGGTAGCCTGGACGGTGCTCTGGAAAGACCAGCCGCTGGGCTGGTCCATCAGCCGATCGAGCCGCGCCGACGACGGGGCGCTTGCCGTCGAGAGCCTGCTGCACTTCGACCGGCTGCCGCTTGGCGAGATGCTGCCGGCCTGGGCGAAGCCGCTGGTGGGCGCCGCCATCGAGGAAGCCACCGAAGTTTCCTTCGACGCCCGCGGCGCGCTGGCGATCAGCCCCGCCGGCCAGTTGGAGAGCTTCCGCTCGACCGTCGATCTGCCGGGCACGCACGACAAGGTCTTTCTCGACGGCACGGTCGATGACGGCCACGTGCAGGTCGTGATCAGAGCCCGTGGCATGCGGTATGAAACCAGCCGCTTCCTGCCTTCGCACATCATGATCGGCGACGAACTATCCCCTCAGGCGACGCTGCCGGGACTCTTCGAGGGCAGACGCTGGACCGTGCCGACCTACAACCCCCTGCGGACCGGAAAATCGGCGCTCGACGTGCTCCACGCCGAGGTCATGGGGGAGGAGACGATGTTCTGGGATGATCACCTCGTGCGGGTGAACCTCGTCTGCTACCGCGACGATCCGTCAAGCCACCACCCACCGCGAACGCGGCTCTGGGTCGATCGATCCGGTCGCGTGCTCAAGCAGGAAAGCGCGATGCTCGGCGCCCAGCTCACGTTTCTCCGTCGCTCCGACGCGGCGGCCGAAACGCTCCACGACAACGTCTTCCAGGTGTCCGGGGCCGACGATGGCGATGCTGCGGAGCCGCTCCCATGATCGAATTCGATCACGTCACCCGCACCTACGGCCCCAAGACGGCCGTCTCCGACCTCACGCTCGCCATCCCGCGCGGAGAGCTCTTCGCACTGTTGGGGCCCAACGGGGCCGGCAAGACGACGACCATCAAGATGCTCGTGGGGCTGTTGCGGCCATCGCGTGGCGCGGTGCGGGTGAGCGGCTTCGACCTGGTGAAGGATGCCCGGAGCGCCCACCTGCACGTCGGCTACGTGCCGGACGAGCCCATGCTCTACGAGAAGCTCACGGGCCGTGAGTTTCTCTGGTTCATCGCCGACATGTTCGGCATGCCACGCCACCTGGCAACCAAACGGATCGCCGCCGAAATCGAGCACTTCGAGCTCGGCGACTTTGCCGACGACCTCGCCGAGAGCTATTCGCTCGGCATGCGGCAGCGGCTCGTCTTCGCCGCCTCGCTGCTGCACGATCCCGACGTGCTCGTGCTCGACGAGCCGATGGTAGGACTCGACCCGCGCAGCGTGCGGATCGTGAAGGATCTGCTCGCCGCCCGCACCCGCGAGGGCATGACCGTTTTCATGTCGACTCACACGCTGGCGATGGCCGAGGAGATGGCCGACCGCATGGGGATCATGGTCCGCGGCCAACTGCGATTCCTCGGCACCGTGGAGGAACTTCGCGAGCAAATGGCGATCGAGACCACGAGCCTCGAGCAGCTCTACCTCGAGCTCACGAATCCGCGGGCGGCCCGCCCGTCGGGGGAGCCCCCGTGAGCCCCATGAGCGACCAGCCCACCGGCTCCACTGCGCAGTCCTGCCGGCTGCTCTCCATCGATGAGGAGTCGCGGCTCTTCCTCCGCCTGCGGGCGCAGGTGGCCTGGTCCAGCCTGTGGTCGATGCTCTCATCGGCCCGGCTGCGGCTGAGCCTCGTGATCCTCCTGAGCGCGATGTTCTGGGGATCGCTTTACGGGCTGTTCGTCGAGGCCTTCACGTTTCTCGACTCGCTCCACGCCGAGGTGATCTCGCTCCTCTTCAACGCTTTCTTCTCGTCGCTGATGGTCATGCTCGTCTTCTCCACGGGCATCCTGCTCTACAGCGGCCTCTATTGCTCGCCCGAAGCGCGGCTGTTGATGACGTTGCCGGTCCGTGAGGAGACGATCTTCGCGCACAAGTTCCAGGAGGCGATCTGGTTTGCCAGCTGGGGCTTCATCCTCCTGGGCAGCCCGATGCTCGTGGCTTACGGGGTCGTGCGGCATTCCCCCTGGACCTACTTCGCGCTCCTCCTGCCCTTCATGGTGTCGTTCGTCGTCATTCCCTCCACGATCGGCAGCATCTGCTGCATGGCGATGGTCGCCTGGATGCCCCGCCTACGGGTGCACGCGCTCACGGCCTGCCTCGTGACGATGTGCGGACTGGGGCTCTGGCTGGCCTGGACGTCGCTCTCCTCGGTGAAGGCCGACAGCATGTCGGCCGCCTGGTTCGAGCAGACGTTCTCCCGCCTGGCGATCACGGAGCAGAAGCTGCTGCCGAGCTGGTGGCTTTCGAGCGGCCTGATCGAGGCCGCCCGCGTCGGAAAAAACCCGGGGGAATCCTGGGCGGCGCTCGGCGAGGCGGTCTCCTTCCTCGCCTTGCTCGTGGCAAACGGGATGCTCTTGCAACTCGTGGCAGGCTGGCTGGCCGCGCGGGCCTACCGGCTGGGATACAGCGAACTTGTGGGCGAGGTGCCGGCCCGGCGGCAGCGGCCGATCGGCTGGTTCGACCAGATGCTGATGAACGCCGGGTCGGCGGCGGGGCGTCCGCTGCGGCTGCTCGTCGTGAAAGACTTGCGGCTCTTCCGCCGTGACATCTCGCAGTGGTCGCAGTTCGTGATCTTCTTCGGGCTGCTCGGGCTCTATTTCTTCAACGCGCGGTCGTTCAATTACAACAACGCGTATGCCTCGATGATCGGATTTCTCAACCTTGCGGTCGTCGGGCTGATCCTTTCCACATTCACCACGCGGTTCGTCTTTCCGATGATCAGCCTCGAGGGCCGGCGGTTTTGGATCCTCGGGCTTCTGCCGCTGCACCGCGACCAGATCGTCTGGTCAAAGTTTCTCTTCTCGTTTCTGGGCGGGCTTTTGCCCTGCTGTGGGCTCGTGCTGCTCAGTGACGTGATGCTCGGGCTGCCCCGCCGCGCGATCGTGATCCACGAGATCTGCTGTGTCGTGCTCTGCATGGGGCTTTCGGGGATCGCCGTGGGACTTGGCGCGAAGATGCCGGACCTACGGGAATCCTCGCCGGCGAAGATCTCGTCGGGCTTCGGAGGCACGCTGAGCCTCGTGGTCAGTTCGTTCTTCATCATTCTGGTGGTCGTGACGGCGGCCCTGCCGACGCACCTCTTCCTCGCCACGCACGCCTTCGGCGCCGACGCGTTCGCACGGGGGGACTGGCTCGCCTGGGCTGGCAGCACACAGGGCCTTTTGGCGAGCCTGTCAGCGGTCGTGACGCTGGGCTTTCTGGCCACGTTCGTGCCGCTCGTCCTGGGATTACGTGCTTTCCGGCAGCTCGAGCCCTAGCCTGACCGCCCAAGGCGGGGCCTGACCGCCCAAGGCGGGGCCTGACCGCGCGGGGCCTGGCCGCGCGGGGCCTGGCCGCGCGGGGCCTGGCCGCGCGGGGCCTGGCCGCGCGGGGCCTGGCCTGGCCGCCGGAGCAGGGGGTTAGCGGCCGGACCCGTTTGCGGTTTCCTTCTGTGATGATCAACCGTCTCTCCATGTCTGGAATCCGTCGCGAACCCATGCGGGTCGGGGCGGTGCAGTATCTCAACACCAAGCCGCTGGTGCACGGTCTGGCGGCGTTCGGCCTCGACGTCTCGTTCGACCTGCCGAGCCGGCTCGCCGATCGTCTTGCCAACGGCCAACTCGACGTCGCCCTCATCCCGTCGATCGAGCTCTTCCGCGGGGCCGGTTACCGAGTCGTCTCCGACGCCTGCATCGGCTGTCGTGGGCCAGTCATGAGCGTGCGGCTCTTCTTCCGCACGCAGCCCGGCCGGGTCACGCGGCTCGCGGTGGACGAGGGCTCGCGGACGAGTGCCACGCTCGCGCGTGTCTTGCTCGCGGAACGGTTCGGCATCCGCCCGGCCATCGAGCCCTTGCCGATCGGCGCGGGGCTCGATGACACGAGCGCCGACGCCGTGCTCCTGATCGGCGACCGCGCCATCGGCTCGCATCGTGGCAGCTTCCAACTCGTCTGGGATCTCGGCGACGAGTGGTGCCGTTGGCAGGGCCTGCCGTTCGTGTTTGCCGTCTGGGCGGCACGGGCCGACGTGTCGGCCGACGACCTCGCGGAGATCGAGCCGCTGCTCGCGGCGGCCCGCAATGCCGGCAAGGCCAACCTCGCCGCGATCGCCTCGGTCGAGGCGGCGGCCCACGGACTCACGGTGCCCCAGTGCCTGAGCTACCTCCGCGACAACCTCCACTACGACCTCGGTCCGCGGGAGCGGGAGGCGCTCTCGGCTTTTTACGGCCACGCCGTCACACTGGAGTTGGCCCCATCGGGGCTCGACGTCGCCCGGACGCTCGCTGCGGCCCGGTAGCGGGTGCGACGTGAAGCCATCCCCTCCCTCGACGACCAAGCAAGAAGCGATGCCATCCACCTCGCCCCGCACGATCGGATCCATTCTCGACGACACCCTCGCCGGCCGGCGGCTTTCAGGCGAAGACGCCGTCCGCCTGCTCGAATCCCGCGAGCTCGCCGCGATCGGCCGCGCGGCCCACGCCGTGACCCAGCGGCTCCACCCCGAGCCCTATCGCACCTACAACATCGACCGCAACATCAACTACACGAACATCTGCACGGCCGTCTGCGACTTCTGCGCCTTCTACCGCAGCCCGAAACACGCGGAGGGTTACGTCCTCGACCGCGACGTCTTGCTCGCGAAGATCGAGGAAACGGTTGAGATCGGCGGCGACCAGATCCTGCTCCAGGGCGGCCTCCATCCGACGCTGCCGCTCGAATGGTATGAAGACCTTCTCCGCGACATCAAGGATCGCTTCCCGCAGGTCAACGTCCACGGCTTCTCGCCGCCGGAAATACACCACCTCACGAAGGTCTCAAAGCGGCCGCTCCGCGAGGTGCTCGAGCGGCTCGCGCGGGCCGGCCTCGGCTCGCTCCCCGGCGGCGGCGGGGAGATCCTCGTCGATCGCGTGCGCACGGCGATGACCCGCGGCAAGGTGCTCACCGACGACTGGCTCGAGGTGCATCGGCAGTGGCACCTCCTCGGCGGCAAGAGCACGGCCACGATGATGTTCGGCCACATCGAGACGCTGCCCGAACGGATCGAGCACCTCGACCGGCTTCGCGAACTGCAGGACGAGACCGGCGGCTTCACGGCCTTCATCTGCTGGTCGTTCCAGCCCGACAACACCGAGATGGCCGACATTCCGCCGTCGGGCCCCTTCGAATACCTGAAGACGCAGGCCGTGGCCCGGCTCTACCTCGACAACTTCCCCAACATCCAATCGAGTTGGGTGACGCAGGGCCGCGAAATCGGCCAACTCGCGCTCCTCTTCGGCGCCAACGACATGGGCAGCCTGATGCTCGAGGAAAATGTGGTGAGCGCCGCCGGCACGGTGCACCACCTCACGCTCGAGCAGATGCGGTCGGCCATCTCGCAGCTCGGCTGGACGCCGCGGCGCCGCAACGTGTTTTACGAAATCTTCGAGGACGAGCCGTCGGCGGCCGACTCAGCCCGCATGGCCGCCCGGGCCATTCCACTGCCCGTCGCCTCGACGTCACCGTGACCCGCGCCGCCGAGCCGCCGGTCACGCTGCGGGCCAGCTGGCTCGTGCCCATCGGGGCCGCGCCGATAAAGGGTGGCTGGATCCGGATCGTGCGCGGCCGCATCGCGGCAATCGGCCGCCGCGAGCCGCCCGGGCCCGTCCACGATCTCGGCGACGCAATCATCCTGCCGGGGCTCGTCAACGCCCACACGCACCTCGAGTTTTCTGATCGCACCACGCCGCTCGATCCCGCAGGTGGTTTGCCGGCATGGATCGAGCGCGTCGTCGCGCTGCGGCGTAGCAGGCCCGCGGAGGCGAGTCCTGACGCGGAGCGGGTGCACCATGCGATCGGCGCCGGCCTCGCCGAAAGCGCCGCGGCCGGCGTGACCGCGATCGGCGAGATCGCGACGGCCGCGCCGCTCGCCGCCTACGCCCAGCCCGGGCCACGGGTTCGCGTCTACCGCGAAGGGCTCGGCCTCTCCGCCGACACCGCCGCGACCGCCTGCCGCGCGGTGGTCCGCGATCTCGACCGGCTCGGTGCGGCCGGCGTGCCGGTGGGCGTCTCGCCCCACGCCCCCTATTCCGTTGCCGCGGCGCTCGGGCGAAAGCTGATCGAGGTCGCCGTCGCCAGTGGCCTGCCCGTCGCGATGCATATCGCGGAGAGCCGCGAGGAGGCGGAGCTCGTCGCCTCGGGCGGCGGCCGCTTCCGCACGGTGCTCGAATCGCTCGGCGCATGGCAGCCCGATCGTCCGCCGCGTCTGCTTGCTGCGGCCGACTGGATCACGTTGTTGGCGAAGGCGCCGCGCGGAATCGTCGTGCACGGCACCCATCTGCCCGACGACCAGGCCGCGCTCGCCCGGCTCAGCCGGCACCGCGACCGACTTGCCGTCGTGATCTGCCCGCGCACAACGAGGGCGCTCTCCGGAGGCCTGCCCCGGCTGGCCGCGTTTCGTGCCGCGGGCCTGCGGGTCGCGCTCGGCACCGACAGCCGCGCGTCGAATCCGGATCTCTCGGTGCTCGCCGAATGCCGCACGCTCGTCGCTGCCGGCCTAGCGAGCCCAGCCGAAGCACTCCTCATGGCCACGATCGAGGCCGCCTGGGCACTCGGCTTCGAGGATCGCGCCGGCCGCCTGGCCGTCGGCCGTCCCGCCGACCTCGTGATCCTCCGCCCCGCCCGAACCGCCGCAGACCCACACGAAGCCGCACTCGCCCCCGACACCCAGGTGCTCGCCACCCTCTGCGCAGGCCACGCGATCCACGGCGTTGCACGGTAGGACAGGCTTCAGCCTGTCTGGCCCCAACTCGCCCACGCCGGCTTCCACGGTTTATATCGAAATATGCGGAGGACCGGGGCTGCCTGTGCCCCGCTCGCCGGCGTTGCTGACAAGCGGAGGCAGGATGCCGGGAGCGCAGTCAGCATCGAGCGAGCGGAGGGCATGGATGCCCGAAGCGAGCGTCCGGAGAGCCGGGGTACAGGCAGCCCCGGGCCGGGTTGGGCGAGTCGATTGCGGAATGTGCAAAGCGTTCTACAGGCGGCAGTTCGTGATCTGCGTCTCGATCACCGCCGAGGCGCCGATGGCCTCGAGCCGTTCCATGATGGCGTGCACCTCGCCCCGCCTCACCATGGCCCGCACCGCGCACCACTCCGGATCCTCGAGCGCCATCACGGTGGGCGAATTGAACCCCGGCGTGATCTTCTCGGCGTCGGCGAGACGGCCGCGTGGCACGTTGTATTCCAGCAGCGACCAACTGCGGGCGATCACGATGCCCTCGAGGCGGCGGACGATGCGGTCGGCAAGTGCCGGATCACGGATGCGGCGATTCTGCACGAGCACGGTCTCGTAGCGGCCGATTTCGTCGAGCACCCGCAGGCGGTTGGCGGCCAGCGTGCTGCCGGTCTCGACGAGGTCGACGATCGCGTCGGCCACACCGAGCGCGATCATGATCTCGACGCTCCCCGAGAGATCGACGAAGTGCACGTCGACGCCGCGAGCGGCGAGCCACTGCCGCGTGATCCGCGGAAAACTCGTGGCAATCCGCTTGCCGGCAAGCCGTGTGGGATCGTGGATGCCGGAATCATCGGCCACGCAGAGCGCGAGCTTGCAGAAGCCGACGCCGAGATCGAGGCGGTGGACAAGCTCAGCGCCGCTCTCGGCCACCAGGTCGGCGCCGGTGATCCCGAGATCGATCGCGCCCTCGGCCGTCAGCACGGGGATGTCGTCGGTGCGCAGAAATGTCACCTCGACGGGCATGTCGCGGCAGCGGGCGAAGAGCGTCCGCTCCGTGCGGCGGAACGAGAGCCCCGCGTCGTTGAGCAATTGCGAGGCGATCTCCGAGAGTCGTCCCTTGCTGGGGATGCCGATCCGCAGGAGCTCTTCCTTGCGGGTCTGGTCTATGGCAACGTTCACGTCGATTCTCCGCCAGTGGATGTCTTGGGCGCCCGGGAGGCCTTTTCGTCGAGCCCGGAGACGCCGAAGCGGCGGGCGAGCTCATCCTCGACCCGCGAAAATGGCAGGTCACGGGCGGCAAGAAGCACGAGCATGTGGTAGACGAGATCGGCTGCCTCGGCGACGACGCGATCGTCGCTCTCACCTGCCGCCGCCTGCACCAGTTCGCCGGCCTCCTCCGTCACCTTGCCGCCGATCGTGGGCACGCCGCCGGCAAGGAGCCGGCTGGTGTAGGATCGATTCGCATCGCCCCCCTTCCGCAACGCGACGACGCGTTCGAGGCTTTCGAGGGCTTCACCGAATCGACGCATCAGACGCACCAATGGCTCCAGACGGCCCGCACCGCGAATCCTTCCCACCGGCCCGTCCGGCGGAGTCCTCAACTGTAGCATGCCCTGCCGGCGATGCAGCCCGCCCCCTCGCCCCGCGGCTCGCGGGCGACTGCTGGATCCTCTCCGGCCCCACGGCGGCCGGAAAAACGGCCCTGGCGCTCGACCTGGCCCACCGGCTCGATGCCGAGATCGTGAGCGTCGATTCGATGGCCGTGTACCAGGGCCTCGACATCGGCACCGCCAAACCCTCCCCCGGCGAGCAGGCCCGGGTGCAGCATCATCTGATCGACGTCGTGCCTCCGAACGAGCACTACAGCGTGGCCCGCTGGCTTGCCGACTCGGCAAGGGCCGTCGAGGCGATCCGCGGCCGCGGCCGGCGCGTGCTCTTCGTCGGCGGCACGCCGCTCTACCTGCGGGCCCTCCGCGACGGCCTCGCCCCGCTGCCGGCCGACGATCCCGCGTTTCGCCGCGAACTGCTCGAGGAGATCGACGCCCGTGGCTCGACCGCGGTCCACCAGCGGCTGGCGACGATCGATCCCGCCGCCGCCGCGCGGATTCATCCCAACGACGTGAAGCGGATCGTCCGCGCCCTCGAGGTCGCCCATGCAACCGGCCGCCCGTTGAGCGCAGCCTTCGCCCCTGCTCCCGATCCCGTCTTCGAGAGCCGGATGATGATCGTGGATCTTCCGCGTCGCCTGCTCGCCGACCGGATCGATCGCCGCGTCGATCTGATGTTCGCCTCCGGCCTGGTCGACGAGGTCCGCCGTGCTGCTGAATCGCCCGGTGGCCTCGGCCCCACGGCCCGTCAGGCAGCGGGCTACGCCGAGTGCCTCGATCTGCTCGCGGGCCGGCTTCCACTGGCGGAGGCGATCCGCCTCACGAAGCAGCGCACGCGACAGCTCGCCAAGCGGCAGCTCACGTGGCTGCGCAGTTTCAAAGGCGCCGTGTGGATCGCGGCCTGACGAAGGAGACCGCTTGCTCTGCAAGCGGTCTACACGGGGAGGCGAGCGGGGCGGCGGAAGCTCGTCGAGCATTTGGACCGAGTCTTCGAGGGCCACCGCGAGACGACTTTTGCCGCCCGCGAGCCGGCGTCACGCCCGGTGCAAAACTGCTAGCACCGGGCGTGCTAGCACTTGATCTTGGGGGTCGGGCGCGATCCGACCACAAAATCAGAAAAATGCTTGCCTTGCGTCATTCCGCCGGTACCTTCGCCCGCGGATGGCCGGCATGGATGCCGGTTCGATACGCGTCAGGGAGGATTTTCATGGCTGCCAAGCCGCTCATCGGCATCAACACCGACTACCGTTCCACTCGCAAGGAGCATGCGGCGCTCTCGTTCGTCGCCGCCGGCTACTACGACGGCATCACCGCCTCCGGCGGTATTCCGGTGATCCTCCCCCCGCTCGCCGACGAAGACGACGTCGTGCGACTGCTCGACCTGCTCGACGGAGTCGTGCTCGTGGGCGGCGCCGATCTCGATCCCCGTCGCGACGGCTACATGCCCCACCCCGCCGTGCGGCCAATGGACACCCGCCGCGAGGACTTCGACCGCATGCTCGCCAAGCACATCTGTGCCCGCCAGATGCCGGTGCTGGCGATCGGCGCCGGCATGCAGCTGCTCAACATCACCGAAGGGGGCACGCTCTTCCTGCACATCCCCGAAGACCTGCCGAAGGCGATCCCCCACAAGGATCCGATCGACCAGGCCCACCGCCATGCCCTTCTCGTCGAGCGGGGCTCGGCCATGGAGCGGGTCTATGGCGACGGCGAAATCCGCGTCAACAGCATGCACCACATGGCGATCGACGACGTGGCGTCGAGCTTCAAGGTGACGGCCCGCGCGCCGGACGGCGTGATCGAGGCGATCGAGAGCGCGGTGGAGGGCTGGACGGCGATCGGCACGCAGTTCCACCCCGAAGCCGAGAGCGCCTCGGCGCTCGACGTGAAGATCTTCGAGGAATTCGTGATGGGCATCACGGGCGAAGTGCCCGAGATGCGATTGGTCGCATAGCGCTGCGCCGGCGAAGGGACGGCAGAAGTCTTCTCGCGGAGAAACTTTCTCCTTTCACGACCTACGGAGCTTCCTTCCCCAGAAGGTCGAAAGTTCCTAACGCTCGTCGAGCTTCAGCCGATCCCTTCGCCTACCTCGAGGGTGATGTAAAGACTGCTGTAGGGCGAGTGAGTGATGGAGGCGAGCGGGTCGGCGAAAGCTTGACGAGCGTGTGGCCGCCGCGGCCGCAGCGAGGAAACTTTTGCCGCCCGCGAGCCGGCGGCGTTATTCTGAGCCGGCGACTCGTCAGGCCGGATGCCGGATGTTGTAGATCTCGACTGCGGGCCCGTCGGTCGCACCATGCGGCCGGCGGGCCTTCGTCTTGACGACGCCAAGGCCCGATGCGCGGCAGGCGTCGGCGAAGCCGGCCGCGCGGGTGCGGCAAGGATCGGCCACGAGGGCGAGGCCTGCGGGCGCGAGCGTACGGGTGATCACGGCCGCGAGCGCCGCGGAGTGGTGCGGCTCGTAGAGGACGTCGGCGGCGACCACGATGTCGAAGAGGCCGATGTCGGGCGGGACGTTGCGCCAGTCGAGCACGCGGGCGTCGATGCCCTCGAGGCCGTTTTTCGCGGCGTTGTAGCGCACGCCCTCGAGCGCCGGTTCTTCGTAGTCGGTGGCGGTCACGGCGAATCCCGATCGCGCCGCGACGAGCGCCGGCAGGCCGAGGCCGCAGCCGAGTTCGAGGAGCGTGCGGCCGCGGCCATCGAGTGCGGCGATCTCCTCGGCCAGCACGATCGCCGATTCCCAGACATCGGCCCAGTAGGGAATCCGTTCGTCGGCCTCGAAGGCGGCCAGGTCGATCAGCGACTCCATGTCGGGCGGCCGCCAGATGCCGATGGGCATGCCTCGGATCTCCAGCCGGCGTTCCACCGGGCAAAACCGCTCGAATCCCATCCGCCGCTCCTTGTCTCTTCGCCACCCGCACGGACTGTGTAACCGGCAGGGTCGGCCGGCTTGCGCAGCCGTTCCGGCGGCACGATACCATGTGGCACGATGTTCCCGCTGCCGCTCCACCCCGAGGCCCGCGCCGGTCGATACGAGGCCCAGGGGAGGGATCTGCGCCGATGCCGCACCGCGAGGAATGGCCCGCCAACACGGGCGAGTGGTCGGCGTTGCTCTCGGGCCGTCATGGCGCGCCGGGCAGGCTCCTCGGTCCGCGGCCGGTTGCACGGAATCAGGCCCGTAACACGCTCACGCAGCACGTTCGCGCATTTCTCCCGCAGGCCAGCCGCGCGTGGGTCGTCTACGACGACGCCTCGGGCCTGCGGACGAGCCGGCCGATGCGGCGCACCCACCCAGCCGGCATCTACGAGGCGGTCGTCGAGGCGCCGATGCGATACGACGGCGCCGCTCCCTACGCGATCCGCGTGGAATCCACGTCCGGCGGCCACCACGACCACCACGACCCCTATGCGTTTTCCGCCATGCTGACCGACTACGATCTCCACCTGTTGGGGGAAGGCCGCCACTGGCGGAGTTACGAGAAGCTCGGCGCGCAGCTCCATGCGATCGACGGGGTCGCCGGCGTCAATTTCGCCGTCTGGGCTCCGAATGCCGACGCGGTGAGCGTGGTCGGCGATTTCAACGGCTGGGACGGCCGCGTGCACCAGATGCACAAGCGGGTGCCGTCGGGCATCTGGGAGCTCTTCATCCCGGGCGTGCGGGCCGGTGACAACTACAAGTATCGCGTGCATCACCACGGCACCCACTCCGATCGGTCGGATCCCTACGGCTTCGGCGCCGAAGTGCCGCCGCGGACCGCCTCCCGCGTGGTGGATCTGCAGGCCTACCAGTGGCGCGACGGCGAGTGGATGGCCACCCGCGCCGCCCGCAACAGCCTCTCCGCGCCGCTCAGCGTCTACGAGGTGCACCTCGGCAGCTGGCGGCGGCCGGGCGACGCGCCCACCCGCTGGCTCTCCTATGCCGAGCTCGAGCGCGAGCTCGTCCCCTACTGCGTGGAGATGGGATTCACCCATGTCGAGTTCCTGCCCCCTACGGAGCATCCGCTCTCGGCGAGCTGGGGCTACCAGACGATCGGCATGTTCGCGGCCACGAGCCGATTCGGCACGCCGCAGGAGCTCATGTCGCTCATCGACGCGCTCCACCGCGCGGGCGTCGGCGTGATCATCGACTGGGTGCCGGCCCACTTCCCGAAGGACGGCCACGGCCTGCGGCGGTTCGACGGCACCGCGCTCTACGAGCACGAGGATCCGCGGAAGGGGGAGCACCCCGACTGGGGCACGCTGATCTACAACTACGGCCGCAACGAGGTGGCCAACTTCCTGGTCTCGAGCGCCCTCTTCTGGCTCGATCGCTACCACGTCGACGGCCTGCGGGTCGATGCCGTGGCCTCGATGCTCTATCTCGACTACAGCCGCAAGGACGGCGAGTGGACCCCCAACTGCTTCGGGGGCCGCGAAAACCTCGAGGCAATCGAGCTGATCAAGCAGTTCAACATCCAGGTGCACCACCACCATCCCGGCGTGCTCACGATCGCCGAGGAATCGACCGCCTGGCCCGGCGTCTCGCGGCCCACCTACGTGGGCGGCCTCGGCTTCAGCCTCAAGTGGAACATGGGCTGGATGAACGACACGCTGCGGTACATGCGGCACGATCCCATCCACCGCAAATACCATCACGACGAGCTGACCTTCAGCCTCATCTACGCCTTCCACGAAAACTTCGTGCTGCCCTTCTCGCACGACGAAGTCGTGCACGGCAAGGGCTCGCTCCTCGATCAGATGCCGGGCGACCTCTGGCAGAAGTTCGCGAACCTGCGGCTGCTCTACGCCTACATGTGGTGCCACCCGGGCAAGAAGCTGCTCTTCATGGGCGGCGAATTCGGCCAGTGGAACGAATGGAACTTCGACGAGAGCCTGCAGTGGCACCTCTGCCAATACGAATCGCACCGCGGGCTCTCGAAGGCCGTCGCCGACCTGAACCACCTCGTCCGCCGCGAGCCGGCCCTGCACGAGCTCGACTTCGAGGGCCGCGGCTTCGAATGGGTCGACTGCCACAACTGGCAGGATAGCGTGCTCGTCTTCGTCCGCCGCGCTGCCAACCCTGAAGACTTCCTCGTCGTCTGCTGCAACTTCACGCCGGTGCCACGCACGGGCTACCGGGTGGGCGTGCCGCAGGCGGGCGTCTACGACGAGATCTTCAACAGCGATTCGACGTTTTACGGCGGCGGCAACGTCGGCAACTCGGGCGGCCTCCACACGCTCGCCGAGCCGCACCACGGCCGCGAGCAGTGCCTCTCCCTCGCCCTGCCCCCCCTGGCCGCCGTCGTGCTCAAGCCGCGGCGCTAGGAGTGGGCGTTAGCACTGATGGTCCGGCTTCGGGTGACCCGTACCCCGTCGCCGGACGCTCGCTTCGGGCATCCATGCCCTCCGCTCGCTCGGATGCCGCCTGCGCTTCGCCATCCTGGCTGCGCTTGGCGGCATACGCCGGCGAGCGGGGTACGGGTCACCCGAAGCCTCCTCCTGCGGCGCTCTGGATACGGCGCTAGCATGCCCCCGATGCTGCGGAGCCGGAATCGGCGGAAGCTCGACGAGCATTTGGACCGAGTCTTCGAGGGCCACCGCGAGGAGACTTCTGCCGTTCCGGCGACCAATGCGTGCCGGGGCATACACGCACGCCTGGAGGCGTGCGCCACTCTACCGGCCAGCGAAGCGGGGCTGGCGGTTCCACTTGAGGCCGTACTGTTTTTCGAGGCCTTCGATCCAGCGGCCAAACGATTCCGAGAATTCCTGCTGCGCCACGAGCCCAGTCCGCCGCGGATCGCTCCGCGACTCGACGAATTGATCGCGCAATTCCGACGCCGGCGGCTCGAGGCTCACGAGCCGGATGCAGTAGCAGACGGTCCTTGGCTCGTTGAACGCCACGGCGGTCTGGCCCGGCTCGAGCGAGAAGACCGCCTTCATGAATTCCTCGCCCGGCATCTCGATCCCCTCGGGCTGCGTGACGAATGGAGCCGACCCCGGCGCCGCGCCACCCGAGAGCCATGAGAATGGACCGACCTGCGTCACCTTCAGACCCTCGCGGCCCGCCACGGTCGCCTCGAGCGACTGCTTGGCCGCCGTAGCCTGCGACGCGATGTCTTCGGCCTTCTTCCGGGCCAGGCCGCGGCCCTCGACGATCCGCCAGGAAAACTCGACGTTGTCGCGAACCTTCGCGAAGTCCGGAACGAATTCCGCCTGGTCTTCGGTCTTCCACGACAGGTAGCGGTTGCCGGCCGCGTCGCGGGAGGTCACGGGCCGCAGCGGCATCGTGTTTTGGCCGAAGATCGAGTCGAGCCAGTTTTGCTGGCGAATGCCGAACCGGCTGCCCGGGTCGGGGATAAACTCGAAGCTCTGACCGATGCCGCCGGCACCGAGGGCCTGCGCGACCGTGACGAGCCCGGAGCGGCCAGCCTCGAGCCCCTGCTTGTTTGCGATGAGATCGAGATCGGGCGCCTTCGGGGGCTCGCTGCTCGCGATCTGCTTCGCCTGCCAGAGGGCATAGTCTTCGGCATAGCGGGTGACGTCGCCGGCGACGGCGGTGAAGACCGCATCGATGCGGGCGTTTGCCTTTTCGCGGGCGAGTTGCTCGCGAATTTTGTCCTTCACGCTCTCGAGCGGCTCAAACTGCGTCGCGGGCTTCTCTTCCGCTTTGTCTGCCGACTGAGGCTTGTCTGCCGATTCAGATTTGTCCGCCGTCTTCTGCTCGGCAGCCTGCGTGGCGTTATTGGCAGCTGGCTCGGCAGGCTTTGAGTCGGCTGGCTTCACATCGACTGGCTTGGTTGGCGCAGCCGCGGCCGGCTGCTTGAATGCCACCTGCTTGAACGGGCCCGGGCCCACGGCAGCCCCCTTCGGCGCCGCATCCGGCTTGGCCGGCGCGGCAGACGGCTTCTCGTCAGCCTTCTTTTCTTCCGTCTGCTTCTCGGCGTCGGTCTTGGTCGCCTCGGTCTTCGGGGTTTCGGCGGCCTTCTCCTGCGGCTTCGCGCGGAACATCGTCTCCTTGTTCTTCTCGTAGAAGGCGGAGATCTCGGCGTCGGTCACCTCCTTCGCGGCCTCGGCCTCGAAGACCTCGCGCTTGGCGACGAGATACTCATACTTCGCGCGGCGCGGCTCCCGGAATCCGGGCGCATCGCTGCGGGGATCGGGGAGATCATTTTTGTATTGTTCGAAGAAGGCCCGCAGCTGCTGCTCCGTGGGCGCCGGCACGTCGGCCGCCACCGACTCCACCGGCACGGGCACCGCTTCGATCGTCGCCTTCTGCGCGAGCCGCCGGTAGTAGTCCCACCGCCAGCCCGGCGGGTCGCCGGAGAAGCCCGTCTGAAACATGACGAGCATGTTGCGGCCGACCAATTCCGTCCGCAGGGCCTCGAAGAGATCGTGCTGCGAGACCGCCATCGGCCCGAGCCGCAGGCCCGAGATGATGTCGTTCAATTGATCGGGGCGGACGAGGTTGTTGGTCCATTGGGCCAGGAAGTCGTTGATCGCCGTGTCGCTCACGACGAGGCCGTTCTTCTTCGCCTCCTCGGCGACGAGCATCGTCCGCACGACCGCCTCCTCGCTCTCGGGGAAGAGGGGGAGCCGCGAGGGATCACGCCCGGCGGCCGCGGCCGACTCGACCAGAAAGCGGTTCACGACCGACCGCATCGCCACCCCGCGCTCCAGCTGGCCTTCCCGGATCTCCCCTCCGCTCCAGGTGGCCGCCACCGGGTCGCCCGCTCCCACCCCGCTCCCCATCTGCAGGAAGGGAGGGAGCACAAAAAAGGCGAGCATCGCCAGAATGGCGACCGCCACGAGCAGGGAACGCTGGTATTTGCGGAAGATGTCGAACGAGCCGGCCATGGCACACCTGGAATCCATCGCCCCGACTGCGAAACCGCCGAGGCTTGACAAGTAAAGAGATGGGAGGGTAACGCTTTCCCGATCGCAGCAGGGCCAGATTGTAGCGCCACGGCCGTGTGCGCCAATCCCAAAGCTCCACCTCGCGGCAGCACCACCATGGCCAAAAAACAATCCGCTTCGAAACGTCGCCCCGCACCAAGAGCCGCCGCTTCCGCCGAAAAATCCCCCCAGCCCCGCGGCGATTACCAGCTGGTGATCGTCGAGAGCCCGGCGAAGTCGAAGACGATCGGCAAGTATCTCGGCCCGGGATTCGTGGTCGAGGCGTCGATCGGCCACATCCGCGACCTGCCGAGCAAGGCCCCCAAGGGCCAGAAGCAACCGGTGCCCGGCGTCGATCTCGACCACGACTTCGCACCCACCTACGAGATCGACAGCGACAAGGCGAAGAAGGTCACGGAGCTCCGCCGGCTCGCCAAGGGAGCCAGCGAGATCTGGTTTGCCACCGACTTGGATCGCGAAGGAGAGGCGATCGCCTGGCATCTCACGCAGGTGCTCGGCGTCGATCCCCTGAAGGCGAAGCGGGTGACGTTCGACGCGATCACGAAGTCGGAGATCCAGCGGGCGTTTCAGTCGCCCCGGGCGATCAACATGCCCCGCGTCGAGGCCCAGCAGGCCCGCCGCATCGTCGATCGCATCGTGGGCTACCAGGTCTCCCCGATCCTCTGGAAGAAGGTCGCCGGCGGCCTGAGCGCCGGCCGCGTGCAGAGCGTGGCGACGCGGATCGTGGTCGAGCGGGAGCAGGAAATCCGCGCCTTCACACCGTCGGAGTCGTGGGATATCTCGGCCTGCCTGGCCTTCGACGTGGCGCAGGCCGCCGCGCTCAACGCCGAGTGGACGTCCTTCATGGCGCGTCGCGACGAGCGCGGCCGTCCCCCGTTCGTCCGCGACCGCATGGCCTGGCTCGCCGAGCAACGGGCGCTCGCCTGCGACATGGTGGAAGTGGGGGGGAAGCCGCTGAAGATCGAGGCCGAAAACACGTCGTCCGCCGACCTCGTCGTGTCGGCCCGCGCTGCCGCCGAGGCCGCGGGGCTCCTCGACATCGAGATCACCCGAGAGACCGACGCCGAGGGGAAGGGACGCGCAAAAAACATCGTCAGACTCGTCGGGCGGCCCGACCCGGCTGCCCGCTACACGGTCGAATCGATCGACGTCACCCGCACCCGGTCGCGGCCCTACCCGCCCTTCATCACGAGCACCCTCCAGCAGGCGGCCTCGAGCCGGCTGGGCATGTCGACTGACCGCACGATGCGGATCGCGCAGCAGCTCTACGAGGGGATCGACGTGCCGGGGGAGGGCCGCGTGGGCCTCATCACCTACATGCGCACCGACTCGACGAACCTCTCCCGCGAGGCGATCGAGATGGCCCGCAACTACCTCGAGAAGCGGCATGGCAAGGCTTACGTGCCGGAGAAGCCGCGGTTCTACTCGAGTTCGAACGACAGCGCGCAGGAGGCCCACGAGGCGATCCGCCCGACCGACGCCTCGCGCGAGCCGGACAAGCTCGCCTCCGCCTTGAGCGACGAGCAGTTCAAGCTCTATCGCCTGATCTGGCAGTGCTTCGTGGGCTGCCAGGCCACCGACGCGGAGTGGGATTCCACGTCGGTTCGGCTGCGGCGCACTGACCGCGACACGGGCGCCGTCTTCAAGGCCAACGGCCGCGTGTTGCGGTTCGACGGCTTCTACAAAATCAGCGGCACGCCCAAGGACGACGGCGAGCAGGTGCTCCCCGACTTCGAGAAGGGCACCGAGCTCGCCCCCTTCGACATCGAGCCGCGGCAGAAGTTCCAGGCGCCGCCGCCGCGGTTTACCGAGGCCACGCTCGTCAAGAAGCTCGAGGAAGAGGGGATCGGCCGCCCCTCCACCTATGCGAGCATCATCAACGTGATCGAGAACCGCGGCTACGTCGAGCAGCGCGACCGCCGCTTCTACGCCACCGCCCTCGGTGAGGCCGTCACCGGCTTCCTGAAAGACGGCTTCGAGAACCAGTTCATCGAGATCGGCTACACCCGCGAGATCGAGCAGGAACTCGACCAGGTGGCCCAGGGCACGAAGCGCTGGACCGACGTGCTCCACGAATTCCACGAAGAGCTCAAACCCAAGCTCGAGACCGCGCTCGAGCAGGGCCACGTGAAGGGCAAGGGCGATCCCTCCCCCTACGCCTGCCCCGAATGCGGCCGCCGGCTCGAATACAGGCTCGGCAAGAGCGGCCGATTCCTCTCCTGCAGCGGCTACAACGAGAAGGTGATCGAGAAGCCGGCCCCCGCCCCGAAGACCACCGCGAAGGGAAAGAAGCGGAAGCCCGCGAAGCCGAAGGAAGTGCCCGCCTGCTCGTTCGCGATGCCGGTGGACCGCGACGGCAAGCCGCGGCAGCCGGAGCAGATCGACCTCCTCTCGCCCGCGGGCGTGCCGATGGTGAAACGCACCGGCCGCTTCGGCGACTTCCTCGTCGAGGACAAGCCGCGGCCGCCGAAGGCGAAGGGCAAGAAAGCGGCCGATGCGCCCGCCGAACCGCCGCCGTTCATTCTCAACCTCGACAAGAAGGGCAACCTCAAGTTTCCGTCGCCGCCCCCGCTCGTCACCGACATCGCCTGCCCGAAGTGCGGCGACCTCATGAATCTGCGCGACGGCAAGCGCGGGCCATGGCTCGGCTGCCGCGCCTTTCCGAAGTGCCGCGGTCGCGAGGCCTTCGGCAAGCTCGACGAGAAGAAGCAGAAAGACCTCAAGAAGCAGCTTGACGAACTGCTCGCCGGCCAGACGAAGCTTTTGCTCACCCGCCGCGACGCCAAGACGCCCGTCACGGAGGGCACGCCGTTGGCCGCCCTGCAGATCGAGGGCGGCGTCGCGGAACTGCCGCGGTTTGAAGAGGAGGCCGCCGGGTAGACCGCTTGCTCCGCAAGCGGATCTGCCAGCTCGCCCAACGGGCCGCCGGAACGGCAGAAGTCTCGTCGCGGTGGCCCTCGAGGACTCGGTCCAAATGCTCCTCGAGCTTCCGCCGATTCCGGCGGCTACCGTTTCAGAAACGGGTTTGGCCAGGCAGGCTGAAGCGCGCCCTACATGCCGAGCGGGTTTTGGGAGAAGGTCTCAGGCACTTCGTCGAGCGCGACGGCATAGGCCGTGGCGTGCGAGCGGCAGTGCGAGATGCTCACGAGCACGCAACGGATGCCGAGCTTGTCGGCCACTTCCTGCGTGCCCCCCTTCAGAAACGCCTGCGGGCGGCCACCGGGGCCGTTGCGGACCTCGACGTCGCGCCAGCTGATGCCCCGGCGCCAGCCGGTGCCGAGGGCCTTGAGCACCGCCTCCTTCGCCGCCCAGCGGCCGGCAAAGTGCTGTGTGGCCATCCGGCGGCTGCGGCAGTATTCGATCTCCGCCGGCGTGTAGACGCGGCCCACGAAGAGCTCGCCGTGCCGCTCGATCATCTGCGCGATGCGGAGGCATTCGGTGATGTCGGTGCCGATGCCGAGGACGTTCATGACGGTCTCCGCGCCGGCGTGGCGCCTGGAGCGCCGCGGGTGAGCCCGCAGGCCGCCTTCGCCCGCGCGAGCACGGCCCCCGCCTGCCGGCGGGCCCGTGCCGCGCCGTCGGCCAGGATCGCCTCGATCCGCTCAGGATCCGCCTCGAGTTCCGCGCGGCGCTTCCGGGCGTCGGCGAAGAATGCCGCGGCCGCCTCGACGAGGGCCTTCTTCACGTCGCCGTAGCCGAAGCCGCCGCGCCGATAGCGCTCGGCCATCCGCAGGCGGTCGGCCTCCGGGGCGAGGAGCGCGTAGAGGGCGTAGAGGTGGTCGTCGGCGGGATCTTTCGGCTGCTCCATCGGGCGGGAGTCGGTCGTGATCCGCATGATCTTCTTCTTTTGTGCCGCGAGATCCTCGAAGACGTCGATCGTGTTTTCGTAGCTCTTGCTCATCTTCTGGCCGTCGGTGCCCGGCACCTTCGCGCCCGCCTCGACGAGCCGCGGCTTCGGCAGCGTGAAGACCTCGCCATAGAGATGATTGAACGTGCCGGCCAGATCGCGGCAGACCTCGATGTGCTGCACCTGGTCCTCCCCGACGGGCACGACCGTGGCGTCGTAGGCGAGGATGTCGGCGGCCATCAACACCGGATACGTGAAGAGCCCCGCGTCGGCGGCCAGGCCGCGGGTTTTCTTGTCCTTGTAGGCGTGGCACCGCTCGAGAAGCCCCATCGGGCAGACGGTCATGAGGAGCCACGTCAACTCCGTCACCTCGGGCACGTCAGACTGCACGAAGAGCGTGGCGTGCGCCGGATCGAGGCCGAGGGCGACGAGATCGACGGCCGCGGCATGGACGAGCGACCGCAGCCGCTCCGGGTCGCGCACGGTCGTGAGCGCGTGCAGGTCGGCGATGAAGTAGAAGGCCTCGCCGGCCGTCTGCAGTTCGATGTATTGCCGGATCGCGCCAAAGTAGTTGCCCCAGTGGAATCGCCCCGTGGGCTGGATGCCCGACAAGACCCGCGTGGGGGCCGGTGGTGTGCTGGCGGCGGGCGTGGCTGGTTCAGGCTTCATGCGGGCTCCCGGCGGGATCAGGACAAGGGGTTCGCCGCGGCAGGGCGAGCGTGCCGACGATCTCGGCGACCGACGACGCGCCGAGTTCGGCGAGCGCCGCCGGCAGGGCGTCGAGCAGCTTCACCGACGCGATTGGCTCGGCGAAATTCGCCGTGCCGACCTGCACCGCCGAGGCGCCCGTGACGAGAAACTCCATCACGTCGTCGATCGTCATGATTCCGCCCACGCCCACGATCGGGATCTCGACGGCCTGGCGAACCTGGTGCACGCACCGCAGGGCGATCGGCTTGATCGCCGGGCCGCTCAGGCCTCCGACGACATTGCCGAGCATGGGGCGGCGGCGGCGCCAGTCGACCGCCATGCCCTGGCAGGTGTTGATGACGGTGAGGGCGTCGGCGCCGCCATCGCGGGCGGCCCGCGCGATCGACGCGATGTCACTGACATTCGGCGTGAGCTTCGCGAGCACCGGCAGGCGGGTGGCGCCGCGCACGCCCGCCACGACGCTCTGGCAGAGCTTTGGGTCGGTGCCGAGGTCCACGCCATGGCTGACGTTCGGGCAGGAGATGTTGAGCTCGAGCGCAGCGATCCCCGCCACGCCGTCGAGCCGGCGGGCCAGTTCCACGAACTCCCCTTCGTTCGCCCCCGCGATGCTCACGACCACCGGGGCGCCGCAGCCGACGAGCCAGGGGAGCAGCTTCACGAGAAACGAGTCGATCCCGTCGTTGTCGAGGCCGATCGAGTTGAGCAGGCCCGATGCGGTCTCCACCGTGCGCCACGGCACGTTGCCCTGGCGGGGGAGCGGCGTGATCGTTTTCGGCACGACGCCGCCGAGCCGTCGCAGGTCCACGAAGCCGACCATCTCGCGGCCGTAGCCAAACGTGCCGGAGGCCACCATGATCGGGTTGGGCAGCCGCAGCCGGCCGAGCGGGACGGACAGATCTGGCACCGCCGAGAGATCAGGAGCCGTCGCTGGGGCGGGCGAGACTGGCCGGTCGGATGGGGGCATGGGAAGAGCGTTGCTGGAGGCCGGAAAGACCCGAGTGTAGTGGGTTTTCCCAAAGCCCCAAGAACGCCCTCCCGTCTCGCTGCCACGGCCGCAGAAAGCCTTTTTTGGCCATGGCTTTGCCACCGTGCCGATTGGGTCAAGTTTGCCGGTTATGCAGCCGATACTGAGGCTGGAAGGATCGCTGTCGGCAGGCTGTCAGACAGGGCCGCTTGTTGACATTAGTCTTTGCCAGCAATAGGCTTCGGTCGAATTCCCAACGTCGGGAGCGTCGGAGCCGTGACCAAGAAAGACATCGTCCGGACCATCGCCGAACAGATCGATCTCCCCCAGCTGCGCACGAAAGAACTGGTGCAGCGGACGTTCGACGCCCTCATCGAGGCGCTCGTGCGGGAGGGGCGGATCGAGCTGCGAAATTTCGGGGTGTTCCAGATCAAGAAGCGGGAAGCCCGCATGGCTCGGAACCCTCGCACTGGCGAGAAGGTGCCGGTCCAGGCGAAAAGCGTGGTGACATTCAAGCCTGGCAAGGAGATGGAGGCGCGGGTGCGCGAACTCGACCGCGAGGCGGCTCGCCCCACCCATCCGGAGGATACGACTGCTCACAACGCCCCCACGAACGAACACGGAACGGAGCCGAGCCAGCCGGGCCAAGGATAGGCCGAGGCTGGAAACAGTGGACAACGAGGCTGGGAAATCTGGGAAATGGCGAGCTGGCATCGCGTCGGCAGCTGCGATTCAGGTAGATCAATACATCCTGGTGGGTGATCCCGGCTGACGGGATCACGAGGTCACGGAGGACGGAGTGATGAGGAAGGCCGGCTGGATCCTGCTTGCAAGCGTGCTGCTCTCCACGAGCACGGGCTGCCTCATTCCGATGTATTCCGGCGACCCGATCCGCCGCGCCCAGCAGCTCATCTACACGTCGGAAGACCTGCGGGCGATCACCGACGAATGGGAGCGCATCTGGTTCCTCGACCAGCCCTCCCACATGACCCCGTGGCGCACCCACGGTGGCATCCTGTAGTCGCTCATCTGCGTGACAGGCTGAAGCCTGTCCTACCGGTGGGATAGGCTTTAGCCTGTCTGAAGTACGACAGGCGTCTCTGCCTGTCTTGGTCGCACAGGCCTTCGCCTGGCAGGGACAGGCACGGAGGCCTGTCCTACGAAGGGCGGAGCCCGTCAAGCGAAAATTGCCTGGATGGCGATGTTTCGCGTGATCCTATATCCGAATCCGCGACGCCTGCTCGACGATGCTGTCGAGCGGCACGAGGTTGCCCTTGTTGCAGCCGGGGCAGGCCTCGGCGGCCTCGGCCCAGGCTTCCGGCGAGCGGATGTTCGAGTCCCAGAAGGGCCAGGTCTTGCACTGCCGCGGACGCTCCTCGTAGGCGGTGCATTTTCGCGTCTTCTCGTCGAGCAGCACGCAATCACCGTTCGCCCGTTCCTTGAGCGACCGCCGCACGCCGACCCGCTTCACGTAGGTCGCTTCGAAGGCCGCCGGCTCCATGCCGACCTTCGCGGCCATGTCGTCGATCTCCTGCTGGTTCACCCAGACGTAGCCCTCGGAGCCCGAGCAACAGTCGCCGCACTGCGTGCACTGGAAGCGAAGCCCGCCGGCATACCAGACATCCTTCGGAATCCCGGCCATGCAAAACTCCTCGCGTGAACGTTGCTACGTCGAAACCAGCTACGTCGAAACCAGCGTCGCCATCGCAGCCACCACCGCCTCCACGTCGTCGCCCGTATTGAAGGGGCCGAAGCTCAGCCGCACGGTGCCGCCCGCGGCCGTGCCCAGGTGCTCGTGGATTCGCGCAGCGCAGTGAAAGCCCGATCGCGCCTGCACGCCCGCCATCTGCTCGAGCAGCATCGCGATCTCGGCGGGATCATAGCCCTCGACCGTAAAACTCACAATTCCCGCGGCGTCCGGCGCCGCGATCACCCGCGCTCCCGGCACGTCCCGAAGCCGCGCCGCACAGTCGGCCGCGAGGCCGCGGCAGAACGCTGCGCCGCGGTCGGCGGGCAGCGTCGTGAGCCAGTCGATCGCGGCGGCGAGCGCGGCGAGCGCCGGCACATCGGGCGTGCCGGCCTCGAAGCGTTCGGCGAAGGCCGCCGGCATGTCGAGCGTGTCGCTCGCGGTGCCGGTGCCCCCTTGGATGATCGGCTCGGGCTCGACGCCGGCCCGCGCCCAGAGGATGCCGACCCCCGACGTGCCCAGGAGCCACTTGTGGGCCGGCGCCGCGATGATGTCGGCAGCGGTCGACGTGGCGATGTCGGGCACGAGGCCGAGCGACTGCGAGGCGTCGAGGAGAAGGAGGCCGCCGCGGCCGTGCGCGATCGTGGCGGCCGCGGCCGCATCCTGCATCGCGCCGGTCACGTTCGACACGTGCGACACGACGACGAGCCGCGTCGCCGGCCGCCACGCCGCCGCGACCGCCGCGGGGTCGATGCGGCCGACGCCGTCGCAGGGCACGATCGTCGTCTCGATCGCACCGCGCGCGGCGAGCCAATGGAGCGGCCGCAGCGTGGCGTTATGGTCGGCGGCGGTCGCGATCACGTGGTCGCCAGGCCGCACGAGGCCGTGGATCACGAGGTTGAGGGCGAGCGTCGCGCCGCCGGGAAAGGCCACCCGACCGGGATCGACGCCGCCGAGGAGGGTTGCCACGCGCGACCGCGCTGCCGAGCGGATCGCGTCGGCTTCGGCCGCCGCGCGGTAGGCGGCGCGGCCGGCCGCCGCGCCGATCTCGCGGGCTGCCCGCTCCCAGGCCGCGAGCACCGGCTCCGGCTTCGGCCACGACGTGGCCGCGTTGTCGAGGTAGCGTCGCAGGAGTCTCGGTTCCGCCACGCTATCCCCCGATCTGATACATCGCGCGGGCCGGCCGCTCGAACGACGGCGACCCGATGCCGTGGGCCCGCCGCTTGCTCTTCACGCATTCCTCGAGGAGCGCCGCGATTCGCCCATCGATCCCGTCTTCTTGCTGCCCGTCGCGCAGAACCGCCCGCACGTCCCACTCGGTCGTCGAGAAAAGGCAGTTGCGAAACTGCCCGTCGGCCGTGAGCCGCAGCCGGTCGCATTGGCCGCAGAAGGGAGTCGACACCGGATCGATGAAGCCCACGCTGCCGCCGCCGTCGGCCCAGCGGTAATCGACGGCGGGCTGGCCTGGATCCAACCGCGGGGCGGGCGCGAGCGGGCCGATCGCACGTTCGAGGATGCGCCGCACCTCGGCGCCGGAGAGCACCTGCCCTCCCGACCAGCTCGCCTCGGCGTCGAGCGGCATGAACTCGATGAATCGGAGTTCGAATGCCTCACGGCGGCAAAACTCCGCCAAGGGCACGATCTCGTCTTCCGTGAGCCCGCGGATCGAGACGGCGTTGATCCTGATCTTCCTGAAGCCGACCCGCTTCGCGGCGGCGAGACCGGCGAGCACGCGATCGAGCCCCGACCGCCGCGCGATCTTCTCAAACACGTCTTCCCGCAGGCTGTCGAGGCTCACGTTGAGCCGGTGCAGCCCAGCGCGGCGAAGCGGCTCCGCCTGCTCGGCGAGGAGCAGGCCATTGGTCGTGATCGCGACGTCCTCGATGCCGGGGATGGCGACGAGTTGCCGCACGAGAATCTCGAGGCTCGACCGCACGAGCGGCTCGCCCCCGGTCAGCCGGATCGTGCGAATGCCGAGCCCGGCGGCCACGCCCGCCACGCGGGCGATCTCTTCGTAGCTGAGCAGTTCTTCGCGCGGCCGAAACACGGCGTCGAGCGGCATGCAGTAGGTGCACCGCAGGTTGCAGCGGTCGGTGACACTGATCCGCAGGTCGGTATGGACGCGGCCGAAGCCGTCGACGAGCGTCATGCCGCGCCTCCCGGCGGCCGATCGGGATGAACCCACGTCGAACCGCCGTCGGCGGCCTCCTCCCGCTTCCAGACCGGCACCACCCGCTTCACCTCCTCCATGAGCCACTCGGCCGCGGCAAACGCCTCGCGGCGGTGCGGCGCGCTCGCGGCAATCGCCACGCTCGCCTCCCCCACCGGCACCACTCCGAGCCGATGCACGATCGCGCAGGATTCGAGGCCGAATCGCTCGATCGCCTCGTCGCGCAGCCGGTCAAGCTCGCCGCGGGCCATCGGCTCGTGCGCCTCGTACTCGAGACTGCGGGTGACGAGCCCAGCGGTGATGCCGCGGGTGGTGCCCACGAAGAGCACGTTGGCACCGGCCGCGTCGCTCGCCACCGTCGAAAGCACGGCGGCCGTGTCGATGGCTCCGTGCACGAGGCTCACCATGTCGCGTCGCTGCATCGCCGCTAGCCTCCGCTCACCGGCGGAATGATCGCCACGTCGCTGCCCTCGGCCACGGCATCCTCGTCGCGGGCATAGCGGCCGCCGACGGCGACCGCGCTTTTTCCGAGCAACGGCACGATGGCGGGCGCGGCGCTGGCGACGGCCGCCCGCAGGTCGGCGACGGTGCCGCCGCCCCAGGGAATCTCGAGCCGGCGGCAGCCCGCGGCCTCGGCCATTCCCGCGAAGAGGCTGATCGAGAGCATGGGAGGAGCCCGGTGGTTCAACTGGTGGTTCAACTGGTGGTTCAACTGGTGGTCAGCCGCCCGCTGCTGGCGGAGAGGAGCCCGTCGAGTTCGGCGGCCGCGGAGCCTTCGAGCGATCGATACGCCTTCGCCAACAGCTTCACGGGATGCACCGTCGGCTTCGTGGTGCCCTGCTCCATTTGTATCCGGCAGGCGCTGCACTCGGTAGCGCCCGCCTCGACCCCGGCGCTCCGCATCGCCGTGACGAGCCCCAGCCCCGCCCGCAGGCTCGCGCGGTAATGCTCCCGCGCCAGGCCGAACGTCCCGGCCATGCCGGAGCAGCCGCGGTCGGCCGCCTGCACCGAGAGCCCCGGCACGAGCCGAAGCAGATGCTCGGCGGGGCTCGTGCCCCCCCGCGCCCGCACGTGGCAGGGAGCGTGATAGAGCACCCGCGACGCCACCGGCGCGAAGTCGAGCCGCAGCCGCCCCTCGCGATGGAGTTCCCAGAGGTAGCTCGTCGCGTCGGTCGTGGCCTCGACCACCCTGCCCATGTCGTCGTCGTCGAGCAGCAGCGGGTAATCGTGGGTGATGCAGGTGACGGCCGCCGGCTCCGTGCTCACGATCCGATAGCCGAGCCGGACGGCCTCCGCGAGGATCCGCATGTTGGCACGCGCGAGCTTCCGCGCCCCGGCCACGTCTCCCTCCGACACCATCGGCATTCCGGAGGAGACCTGCCGCGGATCGATGAACACGCCGATCCCGTTGCGTTCGAGGATCGAGACGAAAGCCTGCGCCAGCAGCGGATCATGTCGCCGGGCGAACGTGTCGAGGAAATAGAGCACCCGCGGGCCGCCGCGCCGCGAAGGCAGCGTGAGCCCGCGACGCGCGGCCCAGCGCATCGTGCGGGTGCCGGTGAACGGGGGCAGCTTGCGGCCCTGCGCGATGCCGAGCGTTTTTTCCGCAAGCCATCGCGCACGGCGGCTCTCGAGCGCCCGGTTGGCGAGCGGCGCGAAGCGGCCGGCCAGCCCGCTCAAGGCGTCGATCCGCGATCGCACCCAGGCCGAGCCGCCGAGGCTGTTGGTCGCCAGATGCGCGGCCTTGATCTCGGTGACGAGCGCGGGGATGTCGACCCCCGCGGCGCAGTCGATCCGGCACTGGTGGCAGTTGAAGCAGGTGTCGGCGATCGCGCGGACCGCGTCGTCGGAGAGCAGTTTCGGATCGAGCCGGCCGGAGAGGAGCGACGCCATGAGGTTGGCCTTCGCCCGCGGCGACGATTCCTCCGCGGCATCCTCCCGATACCTGGGGCACATCCGCACCGCGGCCGACTGCGTGCGGCAGGCGCCACAGCCGTTGCAGGCATCGACCTCGTCGGCCATGTTTCCGGGGGACCAGTTGAGAATGGGCAGGACCGCAGCGGGCGCGACGAGCGCCGGGCGAAACGCCACCGGCTCGGCACCGCCGCGGGTGATCTTTCCGGGGTTGAGAATTCCGGAGGGATCGAAGAGCCGCTTCACGCCGGCGAACACGGCGGCGAGTTCCGGGAAGAACCGCTCGAAGAACGCCGTGCGGGAGAGCCCGAGCCCCTGCTCGCCGCCGATCGTGCCGCCGACGGCCACCACCTCCGCATAGAGCGCCTCGGCGAGCCGCTCGAGACGATCCCGCTCGGACGGGTCGCGCGGTTCGGCATGAGGCCGCACGTGCAACTGGCCGTGGCCTGCATGGCCGAAGAGGAGCGCCGTCGAGCCCTGCTGCTTGAGCACCCCCTGCAGGCGTTTGACAAATTCGGGAAGCCGTTCCGGCGGCACGACGATGTCTTCCACGAAGGGCACCGGCCGCGACGTCCCGCGGACGCCGTGCAGCGTCGACACGAGCTGCCGCGACAGATCCCAGAAGAGCGCCGCGTCGATCGCATCTTCCGCCCGCCGCATGTCGATGCAGAGCCGCTTCACCGTCTGGATCCGCCGCATCGCCTCGTCGAGCCGCGCGCCGCAGGCGGCCGCGTCGTCGCCGGCGAATTCCACGAGCAGCCCCGCGTCGGCCACCGGTGGAATCAACAGATCGAAGTGCACCTTCGCGCTCCGGGCGAGCGCGAGGTGCCGCTTGTCGAAGAGGTCGCAGGCGCTCGGCTCGAGGGCCTTGAGCCGCAGCGCCGCCTCGGCGGCCTTCTCGAGCGACTCGAAGAGAAAGAGCCCCACCGCCGCCGCACCGTCGGCCGGCACCGTCTGGAGCGTGGCCTCCGTGACGATCGCGAGCGTGCCCGCGGCGCCACAGAGCAGCCGCGGCAGATGGATCCGCCCCTCGTCGTCGAGGTCGTCGAGCCGGTAGCCGCCGTGGGCGAGCCGCTCAGCCGGCTGCGACCGCGCGATCACCTCCCGCGACGAGCCGAGAATCGCCGCCATGCCGCTCGCGAGATGCGAGAGCCTGGCGGCCGCCGGATCGTTGCCCGTTTCCTGCGGTGGCGAGGGCAGCGTCGGCACCATCTCCACGACGGAGCCGTCGGCGAGCACGGCCTGCACGGCGGCGATCCGTCCGCGAACCGCGCCGTGCCGCAGAAAGCGGCTGCCTGACGTGTTGCGGCCGATCATGCCGCCGAGCGTCGTCACGCCGGCATTGGCCGGATCGGGGCCGAACGCGCGACCGAGCCGGGCAAGATGCTCCTCGAGCTGCCCGCCGACCACGCCTGGCTGCACCCGCACCTCCGTGGCCGAGGTGGAGACGATCCGCCGCATGAACCGCGAGCAATCGATCACGATGCCGTTGCCGAGCGAATCGCCCGAGACGCTCGAGCCCCCGCCGCGGGCATGCACCGGAATGCGGGCTTCGGCCGCCCAGGCCACGGTCGCGGCGACGTCGTCGGTGTCGCGCGGGCGAACGATCGCCAGCGGCCATGCCTCGAAGAGGCTCGCATCGGTCGCATAGAGCGCCCGGCTTGCGTCGTCGCAGAGCACCTCGCCGGCGACGAGGCCCCGCAGGTCCTCCTCGATCCGCTTGCGCTCAGGAGCCATGGGCCGCTTCTGTGGGTGTCGACCGGCCGACACCCCGCATTCGCGCGAGTTGTTGCCGGTGCTTTTCGTGCGTCTCCAGGTCGAAGCCGCCAAAATTCCCCGGGATGCCCTCGCCGCGATACCGCGCGCCACAGCGATAGCAGCTGAGGCATTCCGGCATGAATAAATAGAGCACCACGTCGATGAGCGCCGTGCCGAAGAGGATCGCGAACGTGAGCATGAGCTCGCGCCACGCCCAGGCGACGCAACTGGCGCCGAGCCCGGCCACCACGATCCAGAGGCCGAGCCGCTGCGGAAAATCCTTGCGGGCAAAAAGCTCGGTGCTCGGGCAGACCAGGCACCGCCTCAGCTTCGGCGGCGTGCCGGCGGCGATCCCGTCGGCCGGCACGTCGATCGTGGCCTGGCAGGCGGTGCATTCGAGCTGCGGCCGCGATTCGATGCCGTCGAGGGCGACGGTGGTGTCGCAGGCCGGGCAGGCATACGTGATTCGCATCGAAGAAGAGATCCTTGGCCAAGGGGCCGGTTATCGCGCCAGAAGGAGTTGCGAGGAAAGCTCGCCGATGATGGCGGCGATGCAGGCCACATACAGGATACCCGTGGCGCTTTGCGTGTTGGGAATGTCGAGGGTTTTCCGGCTGAGCCAGAGCAATCCGGGCAGGCCGACGAGCCCGGCGAGCCACCGCAGCGAGACGAGGGCCACCGTGGCGGGGTCGATCGCGGCGCCGGCAGTGCGGCCCGGCACGAGCGTGCCCGTGGCGAAGGCGACGGCGGCCGTCACGGCCAACTCAGCTCCCCAGGCGACGAGCGCCCAATCGATCAGCCGCCGCAGCGCATCCACCCGCATGCCCGGGGCGTTGAGATACCAGTGGCCGAGCAGCATCGCATGGACGGTGAGCCCGACCACGAGCCCGGAAAGCAATCGCTCGAGTGCCGGCCATGCCAGCGCGGGCCATCCCGGCGACGACCAGACCGTGGCAGCCGCAAGCAGCGCCGCGCTCAGCCCGCAGAAGAAGAGCCCCTCGCGGCGGCGCTCGGCGAGCCACACGATGCTCCCCATCCAGGCGGCGATCGCCGTCACCGCCGGCAGGAGCCAGAGCGGGCCGGGCACCGCCGTGCGGGCCAGGAGCGCGGCAAACGTGGAGAGGCCAAGGATCACGAGCAGGTTCACCCGGAAGAATCCGCCCGGCACGAGCGCAGCGGGAGTCAGCACGAGGGCCAGCGAGAGCCCCCACCCGAACCGGCAAAGAAAATCGACCAGGAGCGTCATGCAGTCGCGGCGCGTCGACGCACCATGGGGGCGGCGGCCCTCACGGCGTCTTGCTTCCGTAAATGAGCGACATCACCTCGGCCCGGCTCGAAACGTTCGAGCGGAAGAGGCCCTTCATCGCCGAGGTCACGCAGAGGCTGCCGGGCTTGCGGACGCCGCGAATCGTCATGCAGGTGTGCGAGGCCTCGACGACCACCGCCACGCCCTTCGCGCCGAGATCGTCGACGAGCAGGTCGGCGATCTGCTCCGTCATCCGCTCCTGCACCTGCGGCCGGTGCGAGACCACCTCGACGATCCGCGCGAGCTTGCTCAGGCCCAGCACGCGGCCGTCGGGCAGATAGGCGATGTGGGCATGCCCCATGAAGGGCAACAGATGGTGCTCGCAGACGCTGTTGAACGAGATGTCGCGCACGAGCACGATCTCGTCGTACTTTTCCGTGAACGCCTTGCGGAGATGCTCCTTCGGATCCTGCCGCAGGCCGCTGAACATTTCGGAGTACATGCGGGCCACGCGGGCGGGCGTCTCGAGCAGGCCCTCGCGGTCGGGATCCTCGCCGACGGCGAAGAGAATCTCGCGGACAGCCCGCTCGATTCGGGCATGATCGACGGAGTGGGGGGAGTCGTGCTTCATGCCCCTGACTCTAATTGACGGAAAACTCCGGCGGAAACCGCCGCGCTGGCGCGGCCGCGGGGCGCGTGGCGATCGCCTCCAGCAGGAGTTCCGTCCGCTTCAGCACGTCGCTTTCCGCGAGCAGCCGCATCTTCCACTCGAGGTCGAGATCGAGCGTGTAGGCGACGATGTCGGCGAGCATTCCGAGCGTGATCTGGGTGCCCAGGAGCTGGTCGAGCTGCTCGTAGGCGTCGGGGATCTTCGGCATCGCCCGCTTGAAGGCGGCGAGCAGCCGCTGCTGGAGCGCGGCGGCCGCCTCCGTCGGCACGTCGTCCGGGAACTGATCGTCCACGAGCTCCGCCTCGACGACGCGGAAGATCTTTTTCGGCGGCAGCTCGCGGACGAGCCGCAGCCTCCGCACGCCCAACAGCAGCACGTTGTAGGTGCCCTCTGGCGTGCGCTGGTGCGTCGCCACGCGGCAGAGGCAGGCGGTCGACCTGAGCGTGGGCCGCCCGTCGTAGTGCTGCTCCCAGCCGGGGGCGAGCACGCCAAGGGCGATCAGGCGGTCATCCTCGATCGCCTCCTCGAGCATCGCCTTGTAACGCGGCTCGAAGATGTGGAGCGCCTGCATGACGTGCGGAAACATCACCAGGTTTGGCAGCGGAAAGACCCGCGCCAGTCCGGAAAACTGGTCGGGTGAGAACGAGAGCGGTTCGTCGGCCATGGTCGTGTCCGCGGTTCGGTCCTTCACGCCGGCCCGAGTCAGGCCGGCGGCGGGTCGAGGTGGATTTCAGGCAGCAGGTCGGGGTCGAGCTCGATCGAAGGATAGTCTTCGGTGCTGGCCGCCACCTCCGCGAGGCAGGTGTCGAACGCCTTCAGGAAGGCGTCGATGTCGAGGCCGAGATGCTTGGGCGCATAGGCCTCGAGATAGCCATGGACGCTCTTGTGGAGCTTGCGGGCGCCGCGGATGTTGCCATTGCCAAAATGGTAGAGCGCGACGGCCGCCTGGATGAGACCCTGGTAGAACTTTCGCGAATCACCGCGATACTCGGTCCACAGTTCCTCCCAGATCTCGTGGCTCTCGTAATAATCGCATTCGTTGAATTTCTCGATGCCCGAGAGATAGAGCGGATCGTAGGCTGGTGGCGTTTCCATCCATGAATGGTATCACCTCGACCAAATCGGCGGAGGGCAGCTTCGGGCCTTCGCGGCGGGAATCGAAGGCAGACCGGCTGAAACGGGCCGCGGCAATCACCGCACGGCTCGAACGGACCTACCCCGGGGCCGAGTGCTCGCTCGATTTCAAGAACCCCTTCCAGCTGCTCGTGGCGACGATCCTTTCGGCGCAGTGCACCGACAAGCGGGTGAACATGGTGACGGGCCCGCTTTTCGACCGCTGGCCCACGCCCGCGCTCCTCGCCGCGGCCCGCCCCCGCGACCTCGAGCAGGCGATCCGCAGCACCGGTTTCTTTCGCGCCAAGGCGAAAAACATCCTCGGCTGCTGCCAGGCCCTCGTGGACCGGCACGGCGGTGCGGTGCCCGAAACGCTCGCCGACCTCGTGAAGCTGCCCGGCGTCGGCCGCAAGACGGCAAACGTCGTGCTCGGGACCGCATTCGGCCGGGCGGAGGGGGTCGTCGTCGACACCCATGTCGGCCGAATCTCTCGCCGGCTCGGGCTGACGCGGCATGCCGATGCCGTCCGGGCCGAGCGCGACCTCGTCGCCGTGGTGCCGCCGGAGCATTGGATCGGCTACAGCCATCGGCTCATCGAGCACGGCCGGGCGGTCTGCACGGCCCGTTCGCCGAAATGCGACCGCTGTGCGCTCGCCGATCTCTGCCCCCGCGTGGGCGTCGCGCCGCCGGCAAAACGCTCCCGCCCGAAGACGGCGTCGGGAAAACGCCGCCGTCCCTGACAGCCCGGCGCCGAAACCGTACAATCGCCATCCGCTCGTCCGTCCGCCAAAGCTCCAAGGGACCGTGCCATGATTCTCTCCGGCAACGAGATCAAGCAACAGCTCGGCGGCAACATCGTCATCGAGCCCTTCGACGAGCGGAAGCTGAATCCAAACAGCTACAACCTCTCGCTCCACGACGAGCTGCTCGTCTACGAGGAAGTCGTCCTCGACATGCGAAAGAGCAACCGCGTGGAGCGGGTGCGGATCCCCGAGGACGGGCTCGTGCTGACGCCCAACCAGCTCTACCTGGGCCGCACCGTGGAGCGAACCGAAACCCACAACCTCGTGCCGATGATCGAGGGCCGCAGCTCGATCGGCCGGCTCGGTCTGTTCGTGCACGTCACGGCGGGCTTCGGCGACGTCGGCTTCTGCGGCTATTGGACGCTCGAGATGTTCGCGGTGCAGCCGGTGAAGATCTACCCCGGCGTCTCGATCTGCCAGCTCTTCTTCCACCAGATCGCCGGCGACATCACCGAATACGCCAGCGACAAATACCAGCACAACCGCGACATCCAGCCGAGCATGCTCTTCCGGGAGCTCGGCGCCGACGCCGACCCGAACCCGCAGCTGCACCTCGAATTCGGCGCGGATCGGCCCGGCCGGCGTGCTCCCAGCGGCGTCGCGAGATAACCTCCGGCTTTCCCGGAACTGCTCGCCGGCAATGCATGCCGTCTCCCCTGCATTCCATCCAGTCAAGAAGTCCATCCAGCAAGAAAGGCGTTTTCGCGTGCTTCGAAGTCACACCTGTGGGGAACTGCGGCCGTCGCATCTCGGCGAAAAAGTCACGCTCTGCGGCTGGGCGGATCGCGTTCGCGACCACAAGGGCGTGATCTTCATCGACCTGCGGGATCGCTGGGGCCGTACGCAGGTGGTGATCGGGCCCGGGAGCGCGGCCGAGGCGCTCGCCGCCGCCAGGCTCGTCCGCGCCGAGTGGGTGCTGCGGATCCGCGGCACCGTCGGCGCCCGGCCCGAAGGCACGACGAATCCGAAGCTCGCCACCGGCGCGATCGAGGTGGCCTGCGACACGCTCGAGGTGCTCAACGAGGCCGAGACGCCCGTTTTCCAGCCGGGCGCGACCGAGCTGCCCGGCGAGGAGGTGCGGCTCGCCCATCGCTGGCTCGACCTGCGGCGGCCGGCGATGCAGGACAACATGTTTCTGCGCAGCCGGATCGTGAAGATCATGCGCGATCATTTCGACGAACTCGGCTTCATCGACGTGGAGACGCCGATGCTCGGCCGCAGCACGCCCGAGGGCGCCCGCGACTACCTCGTGCCGAGCCGGCTCGACCACGGCGCCTTCTTCGCGCTGCCGCAGTCGCCGCAGCTTTACAAGCAGCTCCTTATGATGGCGGGGTTCGACCGCTACGTGCAGGTCGCGAAGTGCTTTCGCGACGAAGACCTGCGAGCCGACCGCCAACCGGAGTTCACGCAGCTCGACGTGGAGATGTCGTTCGTCGAGGCCGACGACGTGATGGGTGTGATCGAGGGGCTCGTGAAGCGGACGGCCCGCGAGATCCTCGGGCTCGACGTCTCGCTGCCGCTGCCGCGGCTCACCTGGGATGAATGCATGGAGCGGTTCGGGCACGACGCCCCCGACCTCCGCTATGGCCTCGAGATCACCGACCTGACGCCGCTCGCGGGCGAGAGCGACTTCCGCGTCTTCCGCGGGGCGGTGGAGAGCGGTGGCCGCGTTCGCGGGATCCGCGTGCCCGGGGCGGCGGCGAAGTTTTCCCGCAAGGAACTCGACGAGCTCACGGCGCTGGCGGTCGAGGCCGGGGCCAAGGGCTTGGTCTGGCTCAAGGTCGAGGAGCATGGCGAGTGGTCGGGCCCGGTGGCCAAGAATCTCGGCGGCATCGCCGCCGGTCTCCGCGAGAAGCTCGGGGCGGCCCCCGGCGATCTCGCGCTCATCGTGGCCGATTCGTTCGAGGTCTCCTGCAAGGCGCTCCACACGCTCCGCAAGCGGCTCGGCGCGGCGCTTGGGCTGTACGACCCCGACGCGATGCACTTCTCGTGGGTCGTCGATTTTCCGATGTTCGCCCGCGACGCCGAAGGTGGCGGCTGGGCCTCGATGCACCATCCGTTCACCGCGCCGCGGCCGAGCGATCTCGATCTCCTGGAGAGCGATCCGGCGGCCTGCCGGGCGGTCGCGTATGACCTCGTGATCAACGGCTCCGAGGCCGGCGGCGGCACGATCCGGATCCACGACGGCGCCACGCAGGAGAAGGTCTTCAAGCTGCTCGGCATCTCTCACGAGATGGCACGCGAACGCTTCGGCTTCCTGCTCGACGCCCTCCGGAGCGGCGCCCCGCCGCACGGCGGCATCGCGCTGGGCATCGACCGCTGGGTGATGCTCTTCGGGAAGCTCGACAGCATCCGCGACGTGATCGCCTTCCCGAAGACGCAGAAGGCGAGCGATCTGATGACCGGCGCCCCGTCGCCGGTCGAGACGAAGCAACTGGTGGAACTCGGCGTCCGTGTCGTGGTTCCGCCGAAGCCGGAGGAGCAGCGGAAGGGCGACTAGCTCAATTGGTCAGAGCACCTCGTTTACACCGAGGGGGTTGGGGGTTCGAGTCCCTCGTCGCCCATTCGCCGGTTCACCGGCGGCAGAAGTCTCCTTCGCGCTGCAATTTCTCCGCTCACGACCTGTGGCGCTGCTGACCCCAGAAGGTCGAAATTGCAGACGCTCGTCGAGCTTCCGCCGACCGGCTCACCGTCGAATGCGATCACGGGAGGCTTGAGTTAGAAACAGTTGTTGCGGACTTCCTGGATGATCAGTTCCTTGAGCCGCTGGATCGCCTGCTTCTCCTGGGCCTTCGCGTCCTGCCAAAACTGACGCAGTTCGTCGCGCCACTCGGCGTTGGCCATGTATTGGTCATATCGCCACAGCGAGTCGAGCCGGCGGCTCAGTTCGTGCACGAGGTCATGGTCGTGGTCGGCGCATCCGCTCGTCTCACCCAGGTGGCTCAGCTCTCTTTCGGCGGCAAGAAACATGGTCTGCTCTCCTCTCGGGGGCTCTCGGTCGCCGCCGGAACGTCCCGGCGTCGCTGCAATGAGATCGGGCGAGGGCCTGTCGGATGCAAACGGCCGACAACGGGACGCGGTTTTCGGCCATACCAGCGGAGGACACTTTCGCCGACTCCGGGGGTGGAGATACGATGAGGACTCTTCGCCAGCGGAGGGCAAGCCCGCGGCCAGCCATCGCCATGAGCATGCACGAGCCCAAACGCGCCCCGTCGCCTCCGGCCACGTTTCTTGAATCGTTCGACAACTGGGCGCAACTGCTCAGGCAGGCCGACAAGGGTCCGCCGCCAGCCGCGTCGCCCCCGGAAGCGATCCCGTCTCCCGCGGCAAGCACCGCCCCCGAAGCGCTGCCCTACCGGCCGATCATCCGCAGGCCGATGGCGCTGTTGCTCGTGGTGGACGACGCCGGCGAAGGGGGCGAGGTGATCCGCCTGCGCGGCGAACGGTTCGTGATCGGCAGGACGGAGGGCGATCTCGTGATCCCCCACGACATCTCGATGGCCTCGCGGCACGCGCAGATCGAACGGCTGCCCGACGGCGGCTGGCAGCTCTCCGATCTCGACAGCGGCCCCGACCGCGGCACGTTCGCCCGGGCGCTCAACGCCAAGCTCAAGAATGGGAAGGAGCTTCAACTCGGCACGACGCGATTCCGGTTCGAATCGCTCGATCTCACGGAAGCGTGGCTCGTGGAGCTTTCGGCCACGGGGACCGGCCGCCGCCACGAATGCCTCGCCCCCTCGACCCTCATCGGCCGCACCGGCGGCGGCTGCCCGATCTCGATCGACGACCCGTTCGTGAGCCCGGTGCACGCTGAACTGCGACGCAAGCCACGGGGCTGGAGAATCGAGAACCGGGGCCTGAACGGGCTCTGGGTGCGGATCGATGCCCCGGTGCGGCTCTCGGTGCCGTCGCAATTTCTCTGCGGCGAGCAGCGGTTCGTCTTCGTGCCGCTCGGCTGAGCCGTCGGCGGGGGCCTACTCGAGGAGCCACTGGGGCAGCCGCCGGACACGCCCCTCGCGGTCCACGCAGACGACGACGGTCCTGCCCGTGGCGATGATCTCCGTGCCGCGAATCACCTCGTAGGCATGCTCGATGCTCGCGCCACCGACCTTTTCGACGTAGGTGCGAACGAGGAGCACGTCGTCATATTCCGCCGCCGCCCGATAGCGGCAGGACGCCTCGCCCACCACCAGAAACAGCCCCGCCTCCTCGAACTCCCTGTAGGTGGCCCCGCGGGCCCGGAGCATCTCGGTGCGGCCGATCTCGAAGTAGGTGAGGTAGTTGGCGTGGTGCACCCGGCGCTGGGCGTCGGTTTCCTGATAGCGAACCCGGATCTCGGTCTCGTGTGAGGCAAGCGCCATGTCGGTCTCCATGTCCACCGGCCGCTGCAGCCGAGGCGAGGCTTCGTTCGACAAGCTTCGTTGACCTCGCTTCGTTGACCTAGGGGAGGCCAAGACTCTATTCTTTCCGAACCGGGACAGGCAAAGCCTCCTCGGTCACCCGGAGGTTTTCGAGTGAGCATTGGAGACGAGGGCGCAGGCGGATCGGTCGGCTTCGCCACGGCCCGTGGCCGCAGTTGGCCAACTCTGCGGCAATTCACCGTGTTTCTGGAGAACCGCGTCGGGCAGTTGCTCGAGGTGGTTCGCCGCTTCGACGGCTCCAAGGTGCGGATCGTCGCCCTTTCGATCACCGACTCCGGCGAGTGCGCCTTCGCGCGATTCCTGCTCAGCCATCCGGAGCAGGGCCGCGAGATCCTCGAGCGGGCGGGCCTTGCGCTCATCGAAAGCGACCTCATCGGCGTCGAATTGCCCGATGGGCATCAGCCGCTCTTGCGCATCTGCACGGCGCTGTTGCAGGCGGAAGTGAACATCATCCAGGCCTATCCGATCCTTGCCCGGCCCCGCGGCCGCCCCGCGGTCGCGCTGATGGTGGACAACTCCGAGATGGGCCTCGAAACGCTGAGCGCCAAGGGTTTCACGATGATCACCGAAGGGGATCTGGACGAGGAGGGGTGAGCCCCGGCCTCACTCGAACATCCCGTCGGGAAGTCCTTCGACCTGACGGACGATGACCTTCTGAACCGATTCCCAGGCGACGGCCGTGAGCGTGACGGTGCCGTCGGCGGCCTGGTTGGCAAAGAGACCGTGCGTGCCCCGCGACCACCGCGGCTCGTACCACTGCGGCAGGATCACGCCGCCACCGGTGACGTGGATCTCGAACTTGCCGCCGTGCTCCCGCTCGGCCCAGAGCCGGGCGACGAGTTGCGCCGTCGGATTGTCGGCGATCCCGGCAGAGTCATACTCGTTCGCGTAGCCGTCGGTGGGCTCGTTGGCCACCACGTTGCCGATGCCGCTCGAGCCGGTTTCCGGCGGCATCTCTTCTTCGGCCGACACGTCGAAGGCAGGTCCGGCGCCAATTCCAGCATCAGACCCGCGCGGCTGTTCGGCGGACGCCGCATCAAAGAGCCCGGCAAACTCATCCTGCCGTGGCGGCGACTCCTCGGCGGCCACGGCTTCTTCGGCAATCGCCGGCGTTGCATTGACCTCCGCCGCTGCATCGACCTCCTCCGCCGCGGAGATCGCAAATTCTTCGGGAGCAGGAGCGGCAGCGGGCTGCTCGGTGCCGCCAGGCTCACCGCCGGGGCCCGGAATGACGACGGCGATGCCGCACTTCGAGCAGGCTCCCCGTTTCCCGGCGAGCTTCGCGGGGACGACGATCCGATGCCCGTTGGCGCATGAAAACGTGATCTGATCGCTCGCCGCCTTCGGCGGCGTGCGTGGCACGATCCTGGTTTTTTCCTCCGACATCGCTGGCCCCTTTGGCGGCTCAAACGCCAATCAGAGTCTAGCGTGGAAACGGGCGCCTTGACGGCCGACGGCCAGGCTCTGACACTGCCCCATCCGCCGCGGCGCCCGGGTGCGCCGGGGCGCCTGGGTGCGTTGGGGCGATTGCCCCTGTTTTTCCGATTCTGCCGGTGGTGCCATGCCAATCCAGGTGGTCTGCTCGGGCTGCAAGTCGCGGTTCTCCGTGAGCGATCAGTTCGCCGGCCGCACCGGCCCCTGCCCGAAGTGCAAGAAGTCGATCACGATCCCGGCCGCCCCGGCGAAGGCGGTCGTGATCCACGAGCCGGAGGCCCCGGTCACCACGTCGCAGGGTGGCGGCCGCATGCCTACTGCGCCGATCGTCAGCACCGAAAAGCCGCCGCCGCGATGGAAACTGGCTGCGATCGCGGGAGGCGCGGTCGCGGCCATCCTGGCGGCCGTCATCGCCCGCGTCGCGTGGGGCCCCGGGCTCGCCCCCATCTGGTTCCTCGCCCTGGGCGCGATCGTCCTCGCCCTGCCGTGCGTGCTCGTGGGCTACGGCATCGCGCGGGAGCGGGAGCTCGAGCCCTACCGTGGCCGATCGCTCTTGGTGCGGGGGGTCATCTGCGCCGCGGTCTATGCGCTGCTGTGGGGCGTGCGCGGCTTCATCCCGGCCGAGATGACGACGGAGATGTGGCAGTGGCTCTACATCGCGCCGCTCTTCTTCGGCGCGGGCGCGTTGGCATCACTGGCCACGCTCGACCTCGAATGGGCGGCGGCCGTGGCCCACTATTCGCTCTACGTGCTCTTCACCGCCCTGTTGCGTTGGGCTGCCGGCTTCACCCCGATCTGAACCGTCTCCGCGGTCCTCCCGAGGCTCGAGCCCCATGCCCTTCGACCAGCTGCCCGAACTCGCGGCCCTCGACGGCGGTGCCGATGGCATTCGCATCCCGCCAGACGTGACCGTGCCCGTCACGCCGCGGGTGCGGTCGCTCATCGACACTCCCTCGCTGCGGCGGCTCACCCGGATCAGCCAGCTCGGGCTCGTCGCCGCCGTCTATCCGGGCGCGACCCACTCACGGTTCGAGCATTCGCTCGGCGTCTACCGGCTCGCGCTGGAGTTTCTCTCCCGGCTCCGCCACGAGCCGCGGTTCGCGACCACGATCGACGAGCACGACGCCGCGGCATTCGTCGTCGCTGCGCTCGTGCACGACATCGGCCACTGGGCCTTTTGCCATCCGCTCGAAGACATGGGCCTCCCGGAGCTGCCGCGGCACGAATCGCTCGTGCATCCGCTGCTCACCACTGGGGAGCTTGCCACGAGCATCGAGAAGGAATGGGGGATCGCCCCGGCCCGCGTCGCGAGCCTCGTCGCCGGCACCGCTCACGATCCCGCCGGCCGCCTGCTCTGCTCGCTCCTCTCAGGGCCGATCGACGTCGACAAGATGGACTATCTCTCCCGCGACAGCCTCCACGCGGGCGTGCCCTACGGCCGGCATTTCGATCAGGAGCGGCTGCTGTCGAGCCTCTGCCTCGACGAATCGGGCGGGGCGCTGGCGATCACGGAAAAGGGGCGCACGGCGGCCGAGCTCATGGTCTTCGCCCGCTACGTCATGTTCAGCGAGGTCTACTGGCACCATGCAGTGCGGGCGGCGACGGCGATGCTGCAGCGGTCGATCTGGCTCGTTCGCGATTGCGTCGAGCCGGCGCACCTGACGCGGTATGACGACCGCGAGTTCGGTGACTGGCTCGTTCGCGCCGCTCGGGGTTCCGGCGCCGCTGCCCTCGTGGACGGCCTCTTCGGCCCCACGCGGCGGCTCGTGAAGCGGGCCGGTTCGTTCGACGCCCTGCATCATCCGGAGATCCACCGGGCGCTCGCGGGCCGCTCCTACGCCGACTCCGTCGCCATCTCGGGGAGGCTCGCTGAACGGCTCTCGCGGCGGCTCGGCAAGGCGATCGCCGCCGACACGCTGCTCATCGACGCGCCCCCGGCCGAGCGCGAGGTGGAGTTTCGCCTCGCCGTACGGGAACGCACCGGGGCTCCGTCGGCAGCCTCGCCGCATCGCTGGCGCTCGCTGGCCGAACTTTCGCCCGTCGTGCGCAGCCTGGCCCATGAGCAGTTTGACAACCTGGTCAAACGCGTGCGGCTCTTTGCCCCAGCCGAATCAGCTGCCGCCATCGCGGCGTGCGATGGGCTCGACGAGCTGATTCTCGAGGCGGCAGGCTAAGGGCTTCCCTACTTGGCGTCGCCGCCTGGCAGCTTGCCCTGCTCGATCAACGCGCCAAACGTCGGGGCGTCGGGCTTGGCCGGGTCGCTGGGCATGGCGGCAACCGTCTCGAGCGCCTTGCGGATCTTCTCGACGTTCTTCGCGTCTTCCTTCTTGTCGAGCAGTTCGGCGAGCGCGTTGCCATACGCGTTGCGCTCCTTCTTGTTCGAACCGGTATGGCAGACGTTGCACTTCGCGGTTTCGACTGCAGCGGCCAACGGGGAATCGGGCTTCACATAGACGGCCTTGAACTCCTCGGCAAATTGCTTGATCGCGAAGGCTGGCCGAGAGGATGCACCGGCGACGAAAGCCACGCCCACGCCAATCATCACCGCAAAACTGCTGCGTCCAAACATCGATGCACTCCCGGGTGTCAGGCTGCCCCCGATCCATCATGGAGCGGAGGGTTCGGAAAATGTTTCCGAGGAACCCCCTTACTAGACCCGCCATGCCGCCGGCGTGTCAAGAAATGGGCTGTTTTCGTCCCGCCTCAAAAGTCGCCGCCGGCCGCGCCCCCTGAGGATTCCCAGCCCTCGACCGGCATCGAGATCCGCGAGGAATGGGCGAGGGGCTGCGGCGACGCCGCGTAATCCATCTCCACCCGCTCGGCGGAGCCGTCGATCCGACGAAAGAGGTTGCTCCCCTCGTAGCGGCTGTTGGCGTCGAGCCATTCGATCGCCGTGCGGTACCGGGCCGGCTCCTCGATGCCCGACTGTTCGATCAGCACACGGCCCTCCGGCACCACGAACCGGCAGGACTCGGCGAAGACCTGCAGCCGTGGCAGCACCGGCTCTGCCGATGAGTCGACGATGCGTGCAAACCCCTCGCGGCAGGCGAAGACCGCATCGCCGAGCGAGAGCACGATCGAAAGCCCTTCGGCCGCGTCTTCCGGGGCGCCGTTGGCGAGCAGAAAATGCCGCGTCGTGATGCAGCGGCCGCCCGTCCAGATGATCTCCGCCTGGCCGACGCCGCCCCCCGCGAAGAACACGCCGTCGCCGGTCATCATGGACCGCGTCATCCGCACGCTTGCCCGGCGTGTGCTCGCCCCGCCCGCGAACCGCACGAATGCACATGGCGCCGGCAGCGGGCCAGCTTCGTCGTCATCGAAGTCGATGGCAGGCAGTTCGGCGACGACGTCTTCGCAGTCGAGCGACGCTCCCGCGCCGAGCATGAACACCGCCGCATCGTCGCCGGACGGATGGGCCAGCCGCAGCCGCACGTTGACGAGCGATACCGCCCCGTCGCTGATCGTGCAGCCATTCCAGCGGTCGGCGTTACCGACGCCAGACGCGATGTCCTGCCCCTCGTCGGGAGGCACGAAGCGGATGCCCGGAGCATGGCCGTCGGCGGCCCGCAGTGTGATCCGTCGCCCTTCGACCGTCATGGGCGGCTGATCGAGGAAGCCGTCGTAGGCAAGTTCGATCGTGTCGCCGTCGGCGGCCCGCCGGATCGCATCGGCAAGGGCCATGGAATCGCGATCGCCGGTGGGCGTCGGCACCACCCGCCACGGGCGGGCGGTCTCGGCTGGATCGACGGACTCCTGGTTCGCACCCTCGCCGCTGGCCGCCTGGCCGAGCGTTGCCGTGTGTGGCAGGCCGCGAGGCCGAGCCGACATCCACCAGAGACCGCCCACGACCGCGGCCAGTCCCATGAGCGGCACCAACCACGGAAGCACCGACCGCGGCTCGTGCTCCGCCGGCAGCGGAAAGGCCTCCGCCGCCGCCAGCACCGCAGGCCGCGATGCCGTGATATCGATCCCCTCCTCGTCGGCGACGGCCACAAGCTCGGCGATCAATTCCGCCGGCCGCTGCTGGCGGTCGGCGGGGTCCTTGGCCATCAGCCGCGTGAGCACCGCGGCAAAACGTTTCGGGACGTCCGGCCTGAACGACTCGATCGGCGGCGGCGGATCCTGCTGATGCTGCAGAAGTTTTTGCACCATCGTGCCCTCGGCAAACGGCGGCCGGCCGGCGAGCATGTAGAAGATGGTGCACCCGAGCGAGTAGAGATCGCTGCGGACGTCGGCCGAGCGCGGATCGCGGGCCTGCTCCGGCGAGATGTAGTCGAACGTGCCGAGCGTCATGCCGCTGGCGGTGAGGTCCTGGTCGCCGGCCACCTGATGCAGGCGGGCCAGCCCCATGTCGACCAGCCGCGCGCGGCCGGTGGGAGTGATGATGATGTTCGAGGGCTTGATGTCACGATGCACCACGTCGCGGTCGGCGGCGTGCTCGAGCGCGTCGGCCACCTGGATCGCCACGTCGATCGTGCGGGCGAGGTCGAACGGCCCCTGTTCGGAGACCACCTCGCGGAGGTTTCGCCCCTCGATGAACTCGAAGACGATGAAGTGCCAGCCATCCTCGGAGCCGACGGCATGCACGCGGCCGATGTTTTCGTGGTCGAGCCGCGCCGCCGACTGGGCCTCGTTGCGGAAGCGCCGCAGCATCTCCTCGTCGGCCGACTGCTGCCGCGAGAGCACCTTGACGGCCACGACGCGGTTGAGCGTCGTGTCGAGCGCCCGAAACACGGCGCCCATGCCGCCGCCGCCCACGAACTGCTCGAGCTCGTAGGGCCCGAGCCGCGTGCCCTCGAGCAGCCGGCCGATTTCGGCCATCGACGTGGGGCCGCCCGGCGCGCGGTTGGAGATGACGGTGGCGTCGGAGCCGACCGCCGACGAGCCGCGGGAGGCCGCATCGGCACGAGAGGAGGCGCCAGGGCTTGAGTCCATGGGAGCGACCCTAACACCCCGCTTCGCAGCCGGTCAATCCGCGAACCGCCCCTCGTCGTGCACCTCGCATCGTTCCGCGCCTGCGGTCACCGGGAAACGAGCGTCGCAATCCGCAGCGGCGCGACGATCGGCACGCCCTTGACGCTCGCGACGAACGAGGAGTCGACTTGCCCCGTTGCCGCGTTCACCTTCAGGATCGGGCCGCGCCCGCCGAACCCCTGGGCCATGAATACGGTATCGGCGAACGCGCTGGCAAGTGCGGCGGATGCCGCATAGACGGGTGCATTCGGCTTCGCGCGTTCGGCGAATGAATTGAACGTCTTCGTGGGCGGGTTCTTGTCGTCTTTGTAGCTGCCGATGGCGGAGTTCTCGTTGCGGCCGCCGGCCACCATCAACTGCGGAACGGCGGCCGCGGAGAAGAACTGCGTATTCACGGTCACGCCGCCGGTGCCGGCCGGGACGTCCGGCGCGAACTGGCTGACCATCCTCGGCCTCGCTCCCGCGACGTCGAACACCCTCACTGTCGGTGGCAGCCCGAAACCGCTGCCCACGACGATCCGCCCCACGCCCTGCACGGCCACCGCGGCGCCGCCGGTGTAGGTCCCGCCGAACGCCGTGAACGACTGCTTCGGCTGCGCCACGAACGCGGTGGTCGTGCTGCGGGCCACCGCCACGCTGCCCCGGCCGCGCGAAGCGCCCGCCACCAGGTCGTCCACGCCATCGCCGTCGACGTCTCCGACGGTCACCTCGACGCCCCGCACCCATCGCCGTCCGAACGGCAGGAACCGGAAGGACGGCTTCTCCACGCCGTCGAGGCTGAACACGCGGACCTCGCCGACCCGACCCGGGCCGGGCGCGGTGACGATCTCGACCGTGGTCGGATCGGCATCGACGTTTCCCACCGCCACCCGCACGCCGCCGCGGAAGGTCGGATCGTCATAGGGCACGAAACTCGTCGAATCGCCGCTGTATGGATCGATCACGTAGACCCGCGGGGTGCTGTCGCAGCCGAGGTCGTTGGCCGCGACGAGCACCGGCGACTTCGCCTTCGTCGGCGGGATCGAGAGCGTGGCCGACGAGGAGATCGCGATGCCCGTCTGCGTGAGCGTGATCGTGATGCTCGACGGCACTGGACTCGGTGTCACCGGCCCCAGCGTGCCCCCTGAGAGCGTGCCGACGACGTAGAAGGTCCGCTGCTGGCCCGGGATCACCGTGTTTGATTCCGTGATGATCGCGGTCGACTGAAACGTGCCGAACGCCGGGTTCGAAAACGTCAGGCTCGTACCCACGTTGGTCGAGAACGACCAACTGCCGGCCGCAGAGAGCGCCGGGAGGCCCACGAAGTAACCGGTCTGCGAAGCCGTGGAGCGCACATTGCCGAGCGTAAACGTGACGGCCGTGTTGATGTTGCCCGTATCGACCGTCGTGGTTCCCAGGTTGGCGAACGCTTGGGTGCCCGTCGTGGTCGCCAACGCCAAGCGAGACTCGAGTGGCTCGGCCCCCAACTGGGCGAGGTTGGAACGGCCGTCGTCGAGCCGAGAACGGCGACGTGAATGACCAAACAGCCGTGGCCAGAGCCGTGACACGGGAAACGATCTTGCTTGGGAAGGCAGGAAGAACAGCCGAGGGAATTGCCCATCTTACCCAACCGGAGCGGGCATTTCGAGCCGACCGTTTGGGGGAAATGTGCGGGCCCGAATTTTGCCACAGGACAACTGTTTTGGTGACGGTTGTGCCGATTGTTCCTCTTGGAAGGGTCGCGGTTCAGGAGGGGGAACATGCGGATGGAATGGGGCGGGCAAAATCTGCGGCGCGGCACCCGGTGGCTACTGGTCTGGGCGGCGGCCCTGCTGGGCTGTCTGCCAGCGACGCTCGTCGCCCAGGAGATCGTGCCGCCTACCGGTTTCGAGGACACCGATGCAACGTGGCCCTGGGACACCCTCGATGACGACGACAGGTGCATGCACGACATGCGGCGCTGCTGTGGCGACTGCTGCTGCCCGTCGTGGGACACATACGCGATCTTCGACGTGCTCTACCTGCAGCGGAACAACTCCATCGGCGACAGTCCGCTCGTGCTCAACGAACTCGGGGAACCGGTGATGACCTCGCAGGATCTCCAGCCGGGCATGGCGACCGGAACGCGGGTCTTCTTCGGCCGCCTCATCAACGATGCCTGGGGCTGGGAGATCGGCTACACCGGGATCTACGGGATGTTCGGCGAAGCACTCGTCACCGCACCCGATGGCCTTCAAACTCCCCCCGACTTGAACAGCGCCGTCAGCAATTTCGGCGACGCGCAGGCGGTCCGCGCCACCTATTGGTCGTCGCTCAACATGACCGAAGTCAACCTGTTCCGCTACCGCTGTTGCCGCGAGTGCCGGCCCACGCGATTGGCCTGCACGAACTGCCGGCCGAATTGCCACTGCATCAACTGGATCGCCGGCTTCGTCTGGGCGGGGCTCGACGAACAGTCGGCCCTTGCGGCCACCTGCTGCGATCCGCCGGAAACGAGCGCCTACACAGTGCAGACGACGACGAACTACTTCGGCCCACAGGTCGGCATGCGAGGCCGACGCGAGTGGTGTCGCTGGGCGGTGGAAGGCTGGTGGAAGACCGCGCTGTGCGGCACCGCAGCCTCTCAGGGGCAGGCGCCGATTTTCGACACCGTGACCGGCCTGCAGGAGCGGGGGCCGACCCGCTCGTCCGACGCGGGTGTCGGATTCATCGGCAGCCTCAACGCCACACTCATCTACCGGCTCACGCAGATCTGGGGGCTGCGGGCTGGCTACAACGCCTACTGGCTCACCAACGCCGCGTTCGCGCCGAACCAGTGGGATTTCAGCACGGCTTCAAACGCCGGCACGACGATCCGCGACAACGGCACGCTCTTCCTCCACGGCGTCAGCCTCGGCGTGGAGGCCCGCTGGTAGCGATGAGCTGCCGCCCTTCCCGGATCGGCCGCGGCGAAGCCAGACGACCCCCGCCGTGCCCAGCGCGACCGTCGCAAGGGCGACCGCGGAAGGTTCGGGCACCGGCTGGATCGAGGCAAAATCGAGCGTCGCATTGACGCTGATCGACTTGCCGGTACCGGCATTCTGGTTGAAACTGAGAGTCAGATTCGTCAGGAGGGGATTCGGGAACAGCGGCCCACCGAACGTGCCGTTTGAATACCACCCCTCGACCACGAAACTTCTGCTCCCCACGATCGGGTCGTTGGAGAGTTGCCGAATTTTCGTCGATTCAAACGAGCCGAACTCCAACGTGCTGAACGCCAGGCTTTTGTGGTTGTCCACGTTGAAGGTCACGGGGCCGAAAAACTGCATCGGCAACGCTGCGAAATAGCCGTGGCTCTCTGCGGTCGACACGAATGCCCTGAGCGTGAAAACACGCGCATCGTTGACGTCATTCGTCAGCGCCGCAATGGTGTTGCCGACATCGACGAACCCCTGCGAGCCATTCTCGGATGGCGCGAAGATGATTTCGGCCCGCGCGCATACCGTCCCGATCAAAAACGCCAGCACCGCGCCGAACAGCGCCCGGTGGGGTCGCGAAACACCGCAAAGCATCGCCATGGCAACCTCTGGTTTTCAAAACGCTTGGCGACCCGGCGGCCCAAAAGGGCGTTGCAGCGTGCGAAAACCAGTCTGAAACGGGATCGGGAGCGCCCGAAACCCTGGCAAAGCTCACCGGCAGCGGCCGGGACAAGACAGGGAAGCCGGAACCTCGAGGCCGCCGGGACTGAACGCTTGCCGCGAAGCCCGGGGGGGCATTCGCGACGGTTCGCCGCAACGTCTTTCGACCGAGGTCAGTAGCTTCCCTTTCGACAAGAGGATCTCGCACTCGCGAATCCTCTCCACGACCAAATTATCGCCGGGCGGCACTCGTTTGTCAAGGGAAAACCCGACCGCATTTTCCGCTGCAAAAGCCCGTTGGAGGCGCCGACTGACAGCTACACGTTGTCAGGATCGCCTGCCGCCCGCTTCGCCGCGGCCGAGGCGTCGAGGCTCCACGGCCCGGCACCATTGGCCATGATGAAGACCATCGTGCCCATCAGCGCGAGATTCTTCATGAACTGGATCATTTCGGTCTGCTGCTTTTCGGCCGGCGCCTGCCAGAAATCGTGGAAGTAATACGTGGCGGCGCCGAGGAAGACGAGCAGCAGGAAGGCGCCGAACCTGGCCTTGTAGCCGAGCACGAGCGAGAGGGCGCCGAGGATCAGAAAGGCGATCGCCCCGGCAAGCAGGATTTTCGGCTGAGGCACACCCTCTGCCGCCATGGCACCGGCGACGTCGTTGAATTTCGGAATCTTGTTGCCAACGGCGCTCAAGAGAAAGATCGTCGCGATCATGATCCGCCCGAGCAGGGCGAGCAGACCTTGAATCACACCCATGACAACCGCTCCTCGTGAAAGTCCGTGGCACCACCGGCCACTACTTTCCCCACCGAGTCGGTCGGGCGCCTAGGTCAATCTCGATGGCCGCGGGGCGGCAGGCAGAGGGCCATGCGAGGCCGCCGACACCAGCTGACCGCGCAGCCGCATGGCCGCACGTTCGTCCTTGACGGCCAATCGCCGGACGATTTTCAGCAGGTTCTTGTTTGCCGCGACCATTGGGTTTATCCGCCTTTCTGCAGCGAACCGACACAGGTTCTACGCACGAGATCGCCGAATGTTCGGCCAAAACCAGCGAAATCAGCGTCGCACACCGCCCCGGGGGCCGGGGCTGGCGAACGACCCGGCGATCAGCCACACGCCCACCGCGAACAAAAACACCACCATCCAGGCCGCTGCCGATTCAAACATGTGGATCACTCTGGTCCCGTTCCGATCTCGGTTGTTGCCCCAAGACTAGGTCGCAAAACGGGCACGTGTCGGACGGGGGCGAAAAGAGCGGTAGTCTTCTGATCCAGCGGCGGCGCCGCCCCCGCCCCCGTGGTAGAAAATGGTGATTCGCGCCCGTAGCTCAGGTGGATAGAGCATGGGATTTCTAATCCCAGGGTCGCTGGTTCGAGTCCAGCCGGGCGTAGTGATGCCAGCCGGGCACTTTCAGTTGTGCCGGAGTGATGGAGGCCTTCGCCCGTGACCGCGCTGCCTGACGCTGCACGCCGCCTGCTTTTCGGCCTTACTGCATCGCTCTGCATCGCCTGGCTGACATCAGCGGTGGCGGTTCCGACATCTGACCTGCCCCCATGAATGGAACCAGTTTCTATCACCAGGGTAGACCTGCCAAGGGATCGCCCCTGTCCGCTTGGTGAGGCGTAGCCGAACCGAGCGGACAGGGGCGGCGCGACTCCGG
>Ga0068877_10000066_pt1 | contig 87306 bp, 79 predicted proteins | sample NOAtaG_FD_66437 | JGI IMG/M metagenome (GOLD analysis project Ga0068877, IMG submission 66437) | Freshwater lake microbial communities from Lake Erie, under a cyanobacterial bloom - NOAA_Erie_Diel6S_1000h metaG | ecosystem: Environmental > Aquatic > Freshwater > Lake | place: USA: Ohio, Lake...
CGCAGGCCATCAACCCGGCGCTCTACAAGAACCCGGGGTTCGATCCGGTCAGGGATTTCGTGCCCATCTCGCTCATCGGCGCGGTACCCAACGTGCTGGTGGTCAACCCGGCCTTTCCGGCCAGGACGCTCAAGGAATTCATCGAGGTCACCCGGGCCAAACCCGGCTTCTACCAGTACGCGTCGGCCGGCAACGGCACGCTCAACCACCTGCTGGGCGAAATGCTCGCCGGTTACGCGGGGGTGAGACTGCAGCATGTGCCCTACAAGGGCGTGGCCCCGGCCTTGAACGACCTCTTGGGCGGCCAGGTGCAGATCGCCTTCTCCACCCCGGCGGCGGTGCTGCAGCACATCAAGGCGGGCAAGCTGCTGCCGCTGGGCGTGAGCTCGCCCACACGCTCGCCCAGCCTGCCCAACGTGCCGGCGATTGCCGAAACGCTGCCCGGCTACACCGGCCTCCTGTGGATCGCGGTCTATGCGCCGCAGGGCATCCCGGCCGCGGTGGAAACGCAATTGCAGAACGCGATGAAAAGGGTGCTCGACGCCGCCGACACCCGGGAAAAGCTGGTGGCGCTCGGCGTGGACCTGGCCAACGCCACGCCCGCGCAACTGGCGACGCTCCTCACCGAAGACCTGGCACGCTGGGCGAAGATCGTCAGGGAATCCGGCGCCACCATCGACTGATCGCGCCGGCCCCACCTGTGCGGGAACACGCCATGCTCAAGTACGACCCCGATACCCAGGGCCCGCTCGAAGGCGTGCGCGTGGTGGATCTTTCGCGCCTGGTGGCGGGCAACATGCTCACCGCCTACCTCGCCGATTTCGGCGCGGATGTCATCAAGGTCGAACGCGCGGAAGGCGGCGACGACCTGCGGCGCTGGAACGAGGCCGGCCAGCCGATCTACTGGAAGGTCTATGGCCGCAACAAGCGCTCCATGGTGCTGGATTTCAAGACCGCTGAGGGCCTGGCACGACTGAAAAAGCTCGTGCGCCATGCGCAGATCCTGGTCGAAAACTTCGTCCCCGGCGGGCTGGAGAAGATGGGCCTCATCCCGGCGGAACTCCTCGAGGACAACCCGGCGCTGGTGATCGTGCGCATTTCCGGCTGGGGCCAGACCGGCCCGTACAGCCACAAGCCCGGCTTCGGCACCCTGGTGGAGGCGATGTCGGGCTTCGCCTACCTCAACGGCTTTCCGGACCGTCCGCCGGTGCTGCCGCCGCTGGCCATGGCCGACATGATCGCCGGGGTCTACGGCGCCGCCGGCGTGCTCACCGCGCTGCGCGTGGCCGAGCGTCACGGCCGCGGCCAGGTGATCGACCTGTCGCTCTTCGAGCCGATCTTCTCGTTCATCGCCTCCGAGGCGGCCAAGACCCAGCTGACCGGCGTGGCCACCCTGCGTGCCGGCAACCAGTCCACCCATACGGCGCCGCGCAACGTGTACCAGTGCGGCGACGGCGGCTTCGTCGCCCTGTCGGGATCCATGCAGTCGATGGCCATGCGCATCCTGGACACCATCGGCCCCCCGGAACTCAAAGAGGACCCGCGCTTCGCCACCAACGAGGGCAGGGTGGCCAACCGCGAGGAACTCGACCGCATCATCGCCGCGTTCATCGGCGCGCGTACGACCCGGGAAAATCTCGACCTCTTCGAAGCCGCCGGCGTCACCGTGGGCCCGGTGTGCTCGATGGCCGACCTGCTCGACCATCCCTACACCAACGGCCGTGCAGCCATCGTCAGGCTGGAGGACGCCGACATGGGCAGCCTGCCCATGCACAACATCGTGCCGCGCCTGACCGGCAGTCCGGGCGGTTTCCGCCGGCCCGCACCGGCGCTCGGCGAACACACCGCCGAGATCAACGCCGAGCTCGACCGCCTGCCCTAGGCAGGAGGCATTCCCATGCGCACCCCCGCGATCAGCGCGCTCTGCCGCAGAAGCGCCGGCGACGCTCAGCAGGGGCAATCCCTGGGATACTGAGAAACGAAATCGACGCGCCGCCCCGGGACCCACCGACAACCGATCAAAGCCTTCCGCCATGACCACCGCCCTGCCCGAGTACGAGATCTTCGCCCTGCGCTATGCCACCATGGCGCGCCGCCGCCAGGAGGCCTTCATGGCCTTCGACCCGCATGACGGGCCCTACCCGATCGACTATTTCGTGTGGGTCATCCGCGGCGCCGGGCGCACCATCATGGTCGACACCGGCTTTTCGCAGGAAGCCTCGGTACGACGCAAGCGGCAGTTCCTGTGCTCGCCGATCGATGCCATCGCCAAACTGGGCATCGCCCCGGGGGATGTGAAGGACGTGATCGTCACCCACCTGCACTACGACCACGCCGGCAACGTGCACATGCTGCCCAACGCGCGATTGCACCTGCAGGAAAAGGAGTTGCAGTACGCCACCGGCAAATACATGAAGTACGACGTGATGCGCCATGCCTACGACGTCGACGACGTGGTGCACATCGTGCGCGGCGTGTACGACCAGCGGGTCGATTTCTACGCAGGCGACGCCGATTTCGCGCCCGGCATACAGCTGGTGTACGTCGGCGGGCACACCGCCGGCCTGCAGGGCGTGCGGGTGCATACCGAGCGCGGCTGGGTGGTGCTGGCCTCGGATGCGGCCCACTACTACGCCAACCTGCACAAGGAGTCCCCCTTCCCGATCATCTTCCACGTGGGCGACATGCTCGAAGGCTTCCGCAAGCTGATGAAGCTGGCCGACACGCCCGACCACCTGGTGCCCGGCCACGACCCGCTGGTGCGCGCGCGCTATCCGGCCTGGAAAGACGGCGACAGCGAGGTCGTCATGCTGCACAAGGCGCCGCTGACGCCGCTGGACATTCCCGCGTTGTAGCCACTGCGGCCAAAGGCGGGATAATTCCGCCTTCCGCAACCCCGAACGCATTCCATGGAAGTCCTCATCATCGGCGCCGGCATCGGCGGCCTCACCTTGGGCCTGATGCTGCACAGGGCCGGCATCGCGTTCCGCATCCACGAAACCGCGCCGGAGATCCGCCCCATCGGGGTGGGCATCACCATCCTGCCGCATGCCAACAAGGAACTGGCCGCCCTGGGCGTCGTCGAGGCGATGGCGGCCACCGGCGTGGTGGCGAAGGAAAGCTGCTTCTACACCCGCCACGGGCAACTGGTGCACAAGGAAGCCGTGGGCACCTTCGCGGGCTATGAATGGCCGCAGATCCAGATCCATCGCGGCGACCTGCAGCAAATCCTCTACCGCGCCCTGATCGAGCGCGCCGGCGCGCAAAGCGTGGTCACCGGCCAGCGCTGCGTGCGCGTCGAGGACGGCCCGGACCATGCCAGCGCACACTTCGTCGACACCACCACCGGCGCGGCGCTGCCGGCGGTGCAGGCGCGCGTCATCGTGGCCGCGGACGGCATCCACTCGGTGGTGCGCCGCCAGTTCTACCCCGACGAAGGCCCGCCCATCTATTCCGGCGTGAACATGTGGCGCGGCGTCACCGTGGCCAAGCCCTACCTCACCGGGCAGAGCTACATGCGCGGCGGCTGGCTCACCCACGGCAAGATGGTGATCTACCCGATCCGCAACCACGCCGACGGCACGCAGCTGATCAACTGGGTGGCCGAGATCGAAACCCCGCGCCACGACCGGCAGGACTGGAACAAGGTCGGCAGGCTGGAGGACTTCATCGGCGCCTTCGAGGAATGGCGCTGGGATTTCCTCGACGTGCCGGCGCTGATCCGCGGTGCCGCCCAAGTGCTCGAATACCCGATGGTCGACCGCGACCCGCTGCCGCGCTGGAGCTTCGGCCGCGTCACGCTCCTGGGCGACGCGGCGCACCCGATGTATCCGCGCGGCTCCAATGGCGCGGGGCAATCCATCCTCGACGCGCGCTGCCTCACCGACTGCCTGGCCGCCGCCGGCGACGTGCATGCCGCGCTCAAGACCTATGAGGCCGCGCGCCTGCCGGCCACCGCGGCGGTGGTGCGCACCAATCGCTCCGGCCCGCCGGATGCGATCCTGCGCGAGGTCTATGAGCGCAGCGGCGACCAGCCGTTCGCCGACATCAACGACATCATCTCTCCGGAAGAGATCGCCGCGATGATGAATTCCTACAAGAAGGTCGCAGGCTACGACCGCGCCTCGCTCGAGGCGCGCCGCTGAACCGGCCGCTGCATGCACCGTGAGCGCCGCTTCCGCCCCGACCGCGCCTAGCGTCCTGACCGAACGCGACGCCCGCGGCGTGCTGCGCATAACGCTCAACCGCCCGGGGGTCAACAACGCCTACAACGGCGACATGCTCGACGGCATCATCGCCGGCTGTGCCGAGGCGCGCGCCGGCAGCGGCACGCGCGTCGTGTTGCTCGCCGGCGCCGGCCGCCACTTCCAGGCCGGTGCCGACCTGGGCTGGCTCGACGCGGTGCGCGTGCAGGGCGCGCAGGCCAACCTGGAGGCCTCCGAGCGCACCGCCCGCGCGATGTGGGAATTGAACACTCTGCCGGCGCCGACCGTGGCGCTGGTGCAGGGCGGCTGCTTCGGCGGCGGCACCGGCATCGCCGCTTCCTGCGACGTGGTCATCGCCGCCGACAACGCCATGTTCGCGATTGCTGAAACACGCTGGGGCATGGCGGCCACCATCATCTTTCCGCAACTGGCCGACGCCATCGGCGTGCGCCATCTGCGCCGCTATGCGCAAACCGGCGAGCGCTTCGGCGCCGACGAGGCCAGGCGGATCGGGCTGGTCCACGAGGTGGTGCCGGCGGCTGCGCTGGACGCGGCCGGGGCGAAGATGGTCGACGCACTGCTGCGCAACGCGCCGCGCGCCAACGCGACGACCAAGGCTGGCGTATTGCGCCAGGCTTGGTCGGAGGTGCATCGCAGCCACTTCGGCGCCATCGTCGCCGAGCATGCAGCCGGCCGACAGTCGGCGGAAGCCGCCGAAGGACTGGCGTCGTTTCGCGAAAAGCGCGACGCGGCCTGGTATTCCCGGGCCAGGGACAACGCCGGCTAGAACTCTTCCCAGGTCTCGGCCGTGCCCGGCGCGACCGGCACGGGCGCTCGCTTCTGCGGCGCCGCCGCCGGCAAGGCAGCCTCGGCCGGCGGCGCGAGGCGCGCTGCGGGCCGCGGGGCCGGCGGAAGCGCCGGCCCGGACTTCGCCTGTGATGCCGGTTGCGGGGCGGCTTGCGATGCAGGCTGCGCTACCGTCCGCGGCGCGATGCCCGGGGCGGTACGCTGGGTAGAACGCGACGCGGCGGGCAGGCGGAACACCGATACGGTCTTCGACAACTCCTGCGCCTGCTGTGCCATCGATTCGGCAGCTGCCGCGGCCTCCTCGACCAGGGCGGCATTCTGCTGCGTCACCTGGTCCATCTGCGAAACCGCCGTGTTCACCTGCTCGATACCCTCGCCCTGCTCGGCCGACGCCGCGGTGATCTCGCCCATGATGTCGGTCACTCGCTTGACGGCCTTGACCACGTCTTCCATGGTGACGCCCGCGTTGCCCGCCAGCTGCGAACCCGTCTCGACCGTGGCGACCGAGTCTCCGATCAGGCCCTTGATCTCGCGCGCCGCGTTGGCGCTGCGCTGCGCCAGGCTGCGCACCTCGGTGGCCACCACCGCGAAGCCGCGCCCCTGCTCCCCGGCGCGCGCGGCCTCCACCGCGGCATTGAGCGCCAGGATGTTGGTCTGGAAGGCGATCCCGTCGATCACGCTGATGATGTCGACGATCTTCTTCGAGGAAGCCGAAATCGCCTCCATCGTGCCCACCACCTTGCCCACCACCGCGCCCCCTTCCTCCGCAATCTGGCTCGCGCTTACCGCCAGCTGATTGGCCTGGCGGGCATTGTCGGCGTTCTGCTTTACGGTGGAGGTGAGTTCCTCCATGCTCGAGGCGGTCTCCTGGAGGCTGGAAGACTGCTCCTCGGTGCGCTGCGACAGGTCGGCGTTGCCGGTGGCGATCTCGCGAGCGGCCGTATCGATGACCTCGGTCGCCTGGCGGATCTCGCCCACGATGGCCACCAGCTGGTCGGCGGTGGCGTTGCAGTCCTGCTTGATGCGCCGGAAGGCGCCGCTGTATTCGCCCGTCATGCGGGCGGTGAGGTCGCCCTGTACGATGCGCCCCATCACGTGGCTGACTTCGTCGAGACCCGCCTCGCAGGTCGCCATCAGCCGGTTGAGCCCCTCGATCATTTCGCGGAAGGTGAAGTCATAGGATTGGGCGTGGCCGCGCATGCTGAATTCGCCCGCGGCAGCCGCATCCACCAGCGCCTTGATCTCGCCGTTGATGCCCTGCAGCTGGCGCTTGACCGTGGCCACCGCCGCGGTGATCGCCCCCTGCTCGCCGGGCAACACATCCATGTCGCCCGACAGGTCACCCTTCGCGTAGGCCCCCACCACCTCGATGGTCCGCCGGCTGATCGCGATGTGCTGCTCCGCGAGATGGTTGACCTTGTCGGCCAGTTCGCCGAACGCGCCGGGCAGCGCCGCCACATCGATACGGTGCGACACCTCGCCCGCCTCGTGCTGCCGCGCCATCTCCATCTGCGCTTCGATCACGCCGCGAACGCGCGCCTGCATGAGCTCCATTTCGCGCGACAGCTGGGCGATTTCGTCCGTGCCGGCGGTGTGGTAACTCGTCGACAGGTCGCCCGCGGCGATCGCCCGCGCTCCAGCCAAGGCCTGCGCGACCGGCCGGGTGATGGACCGGGTGATCATGAACGCCAGAACCAGTGCCAGCAGCATGGCCACGGCCGCCACACCCACCACCTGCGCCTTCACCGACGCGTACAGGGCCTGCGATTCCTGCAAGCCGGCGGCGGACGCCTTTTTCTGCATCGCCACCAGTTCTTCCAGTGCCTTGGTGACGACGCTGATCTTCTTCGTGGCCTCGCCGTTGACCAGTGCGACCGCGCGCTTCGTGTCGCCTTCATTGGCGGCCTCGGCCACCTTGGCGAACGCGGCGACCATGACCTTCTCGGCCTCGAGAATCTTTTCGAACAGCGCCTGGCCCTCCGGGTTGTCGGTGAGCTTGCCAAGGACGTCGCGCGCCGCGTCGGATTGCTTCTGGTTGACGACCATGCGCTCCTGGACATGCTTGCGCTGCGCGGCGTCGTCGGCGATCGCCAGTTCCATGATGCGGCGCGAATTGGCGCGCACATACACCTGCATGGTCAGCGCCGCCTCCAGCCTGGCGCTTTCGACTTCGACCAACTGCACCACCTTGGCGTCGAAGCGCTGCAGCGCCAAAAGGCTCACGCCCGCCAGGATCGCGACCATCGCCAGGACGGCCGCAAAAGCGGCGCCGAGCCTGGTGCCGATGTTCCAATTGTTGATGTTCATTATTTGTTCTCCTCGATAAGAATGACCGCCGCCTTAGACCTCCCCGGGGCCGGCGTTTGAATCAACACGCCGTCCGGCGATGCATCAACGGTCGCGACAAACAGGCAGTCGGCATCCATGCACCAAATTGGAATAAGCGCACTAATAGTGTGCGCGGCACTTCGCCCACGCGAAGCGCGAAAGAACCGCGGAAATGCCCCTCTGCTTGGACGATGGGCGCCGGGCGCCCCGCCTCAACCCGCCAGGATCAGGTCGGACGCCTTCTCGGCGATCGCCACCACCGCGGCATTGGTGTTGCCGGACACCACCGCCGGCATGATGGAAGCATCGACCACCCGCAGGCCTGCGATGCCGCGCACGCGCAGCTCGGCATCGACCACCGAGCGGGCATCGGTGCCCATGCGGCAGGTGGAGGTGGGGTGGTACACGGTCTCGCCGGTGGCGCGGCAGAAGTCCAGCCACTCGTCGTCGGTGTTCACATCCCGGCCCGGGGTGCGCTCCTCGGCCACATAGCGGTTGAAGGGCGCGGTATTGACCAGCCGGCGCAGCTTCTTCAGGCCATCGACCATGGTGCGGCGGTCGTTCTCCGTGGCCAGGTAGTTGTAGAGGATGGCGGGTGCCGCGGACGGATCGGCCGACTTGATGCGCACATGGCCGCGCGACTCGGCGCGCAATTGCGACATCGAGCAGGTGAAGCCGGAGAACGGGTCGAGGATGCCGCCGCGCTTGGCCACCGAGAAATTGATGAAGTAGAACTGCGCGTCCGGCCGGCCCAGTTCCGGCCGGGTCCTGGTGAACGCCGCCGCATAGCCCGCGCTCACGGTGAGCGGCCCGCGCTTTTGCAGCAGATACTTGAGCCCGATCCCGGCCTTGCGCCAGAGGCTCTTCATGTCGTCGTTCAGCGTGACGGGCCGGGTGCAGCGCCAGAAGGTGCGCACGTAGAAATGGTCCTGCAGGCCCTCGCCCACATCGGGCGACTCGTGCACCACCGGGATGCCATTCGCCTGCAGCAACGCCGCCGGGCCCACGCCGGAGAGCTGCAGCAGCTGCGGCGAATTGATCGCGCCGCCCGCCAGGATGACCTCGCGCGCCTGCGCCGTCATGGTCACGCCACCCTGGCGGTACTCCACGCCGGTGGCCCGCTTGCCCTCGAACAGGATCCGGGTGGCGAGCGCCTCCACCTCCACCTTGAGGTTGGGCCGCTTCTCGGCCGGGCGCAGGTAACCCACCGCGGTGGAGATGCGCCGGCCGTTGCGGGTGTTGGCCTGGAAATAACCGGCGCCTTCCTGCGCGGCGCCGTTGAAGTCGTCGTTCCTCGGGATGCCGTTGGCCACCGCCGCCTCGATGAAGGCATCGCACATCTCGTGGCGGTCCGGCAGGTCGGATACGGCGAACGGCCCGCCCACCCCGTGGTACGCGCTCTTGCCGCGGCTCTGGTCTTCGGCCTTGATGAAATAGGGCAGCATGCCGTCAAAGTTCCAGCCCGGCACGGCCCAGTCGTCGTAATCCTCTTTCTGGCCGCGGATGTACACGAGACCATTGATCGAGGACGACCCGCCCAGCACCTTGCCGCGCGGGGTGAAGATGCGGCGGTTGTTGCAGGTGGGCTCGGGCTCGGACTCGTAGCTCCAGTTGACGCTGGGCTCCGCGAACAGCTTGCCGTAGCCCAGCGGTATGTGGATCCACGGGTTGGTGTCGCGCGGACCCGCTTCCAGCAGCAGGACCTTGCGCTTGCCGTCCGCCGTGAGGCGATTGGCCAGCACACAGCCGGCGGAACCGGCGCCGACGATGATGGTGTCGAACGGTGTCATGTCGTCTCCCCTTGCAACTCGATTGTTGTTTTCAACGGTGCGGTCCTGCCAGCGGTTCGATTTCACACCAGCCCGCCCGCAATGGAATCGACCCCGACACCGGATCAGCGCGCGAGGTATCGACCACCTGGTTGAGGTTGGCGGCCAGGGGATGCGCGCGATCATAAGGGGTCCCGGCAGCACCCTCCACCCACCAGCCGTGCTGGGCGCATACCGTGCCTTCGGCCAGATCGCGCGAAACCCGCGCGCGCGCCACGGCGCTGCCGGTGCCGGTGCGGATGCGGACCCAGTCGCCGGTGGCGATGCCGCGCGCACGCGCGGTTTCCGGCGCGATCTCGACTTGCGGGTCGGGCATCAGCTTGCGCAGCGAATCGATGTTGCGGTGCTGGCTGTGGCAAAAGGCCAGCACCTTGGCGGCCCCCAGGCGCAGCGGGAAGCCGGGCGGTGGCGCGGGCAGGTCGGCCGCTTCCAGCACGGGCAGTGGCGCGATGCCGTGCTTGACCAGGGTCTCGGCGTAGATCTCGACGCGGCGGGTGGGGGTGGCGAACCCCTTGGGTACGCCGTCGACCCGCCTCGCATAGGCCTTGAGCAGCGCCTCGCCCGGCAATTCGACACCCTCCGGGTGTTGGCGCAGGTACGCCACAGACAGTCCGGCCGGTTTGAGCACGGCGTCGTGGCCGGCATCCGCGCTGCCGTCGAAGAACTGCGCGCGCATGCCCAGGCGCTCAGCCAGACCCAACACGATGTCGGTGTCGCTGCGCGCTTCACCCCTTGGCGCGATCACGGCCTGGCGCAGCTGCACGCGCTTCAAGGAGGCCAGGCTGGTATCGAAGCCGGCGCGTAGCCCCTCGCGTTCCCATGAGGTGGCGGCGGGCAGGACGATGTCCGCATACGCCGCCGTGGGGTTGAGAAAAAAGTCCGCATGCACGTGGAACTCGAGATGCTCCAGCGCCTGGCGTGCCAGCGCGGTGTCCGGTTGCGAGGCCAGCAGGTTGGTGCCGAAGGACACCAGCATGCGCACCGGGTAGGGGTCGCCCTGCAGCACCGCACGATACACATCGCGCGCGGTGACCCAGCCGTTGAGTCCCGGGCCGAGCGGACGCTCTTTGAGGCCCAGCGCCTTGGGGCGCTGCGCGGCAGGCATCAGGTCGGCGCCGGAAATGTCGCCGAAGGTGGCCGCACCGCCCGGCACGTTGCCGCCCTGTGCGCCGACGCTGCCGGTCAGCGAGTACAGGAGCGTGAGGGCACGGTCGGTTTGCGTGGCGGTGACGCTCTGGCCGATGCCGTTCCAGGCGAAGTAGGCCACCGACTTCGCGCCGCCGATGAGTGTTGCCGCCTGGCGCAAGGCGGCTTCATCCACGCCCGTGTGTTCGGCCACGCGCTCCGGCGGCCATTCGGCGGCCGCCGTCGCGTAGAGTTCAAAGGCCGTATGGCAGGCGACTTCACCGGAGAGCGTGGGCACGTGCGCGGCACCCGTCAGGGCGATCTCCGTCGGGTCAGCCAGCCATACGCCACGAGTCGTGTCATAAGGGACGAGGCGATCGGCTTCGCCCAGCCCGTAGAACACCTTGTCGCTGCCGCCAGCCTCGACATCGCATTGGCGCAAGAATCGTCCGGTGTCGGTACGCACCAGCAAGGGCGCATTGGTCCACTCGCGCATGAAGGCGGCGTTGAACGTGCCGGCCTCGATCATCAGGTGTGCGATGCCCAGGGCCAACGCCTGGTCGGTACCGGGCCGCACCTGCAGCCAGCAATCCGCCTGCCTGGCGAACGCGGTCGGGCGCGGGTCCACCACCACCATGCGCGCGCCGCGCTTGACTGCCCCCTGGATCTCCGCCACCCGTGCCAGCCAGGTCACCGCCGGGTTGTTGCCCCACAGGAGAATGCAGTCGGTATGCGCGAAATCCGGCGTGCCGATGTCATGGCCGAAGGTGAAGCGCGTGGCATGGTCCTTGTGCCAGTTGCAGATCTCGGTGGCGTAGATGGTGTTGGGGCTGCCGTAGGCGCGGATCAGGCGCTCGATCCACGGGATGCAATCCTGGAGGTGCGAGCCGGATGGCGTGGTGACGGAGAAAGCCACCTGCTCCGCCCCGTGCTGCGCCTTGATGCCGACCATGCGCGTTGCGATTTCGTCCAACGCCTCATCCCACGAAATCGGCTGCCAGCCGGGATCGGCGGCGCCCTTCGGCGCGGTGCGCTTCAGAGGTGTAGTCAGGCGGTCCGCGTGATACACCAGTTCCGGCGCGGCGCGGCCCTTGGGGCACAGCTTGGCGCCGGTGGGATGGGTCGGGTCGGGCTCGATGGCGGCAAGCCTGCCGTCTTCGACCACGGCCACGCAGCCGCAGCGCGAGCGGCACTGGGTGCAAAACGAGGGGTTACGGGTCTGGGTGGACATATGGGACGCATCTTACCGAGCCTGACGTGCTGGAGCGAAAACCGGAAAGATGACAAACTTGCATTTCACCGCCGCTTCTCATGCAAACCACGAGTGCGGCATACAGAAAAATCCGGGAGACCCGATGGTGAGACGTTTCGTGCCGGCCCTGCTGGCGGCCCTCGTTTCCTTCAGCGCCCATGCGGCGTGGCCGGAAAAATCCATCCGCATCGTCGTACCCTACCCGCCGGGCGGCACCACCGACATCCTCACCCGCCTGGTCGGGCAGAAGTTGTCGGAGGCGCTCAAGCAGCCGGTGGTGGTGGAAAACCGCGCCGGCGGCGCAGCCATGATCGGCAGCGACATCGTCGCCAAGGCCGCACCCGACGGCTACACCCTGCTCTCCACCGGCGCCGGCCCGCACGTCATCAATGTGAGCCTGTTCCCCAAGATTCCCTACGACCCGTTGAAGGACTTCGCGCCGATCACGCTGATGTCCATCAATCCGCTCTTGATGGTGGTGCCGGCCAACCTGCCGGTGAACACCGCGCAGGAGTTCATCGCCTGGGCGAAGGAGAACAAGGCCAAGGCGAACTACTGTTCCATCGGCGCCGGCTCGCCCTCGCACCTGGCGGCGGAGCTATTCAAGTCCAGCGCGGGCGTGGAGATGACGCACATCCCCTACGCGGGCAGCGGGCCCGCCATCATCGCGACCATCGGCGCGGTGTGCTCGGTGCTGTTCGACAGCGTGCTCTCCTCCGGCCCGCATGTGAAGGCGGGCAAGCTCAAGGTGCTGGCCACCGGCAACCGTCAGCGCCTGCCCTCCTGGCCCAACGTGCCCGCCCTCTCCGAGGTGGGCTTGCCCGGCTATGAAGCCTTCACCTGGGGCGCCCTGCTGGCGCCGGCCGGCACGCCGGCGGAGATCGTGTCGCGGGTGCAGGCCGAGGTGGCGAAAATCTTCGCCATGCCCGAGGTGCGCCAGAAGGTCGAGGAACTGGGCGCCCTGCCCGGCGGCGGCAGCCCGGCCGAGCTCGACGCCTTTGCGCGCAGCGAACTGCGCAAGTGGGCCAAGGTAATCAAGGATGGCAACATCAAGCCGGAATAGGATTTCCGCAAAACACGCAGGAGGAATCGACGTGACAATTTCGATCAAGCAGCTCCATCCCTGTTTCGTGGGTGAGGTCGGCCCCGTCGACCTGCGCACCGTGCATGACCGCGAAACGCTGGAAGCCCTGCGCGCCGGCATGGACCGCTATGCCGTGCTGGTGTTTCGCAACCAGCCCTTCAGCGACGCCGAGCAGCTCGATTTCGCGCAGCGCTTCGACGGCCAGCTGCATGCCAGGACCTCCACCTCGGTGCTGGTGAAGAACCGCTTCGGCAACGAGGCGCTCTCGGACATCTCCAACGTAGGCGCCGACGGCAACCTGCTGTCGCCGGACGACCGCCGCCGCATGACGGGCCTAGCCAACCAGTTGTGGCATGCCGACGCCACCTTCGTCGATCCGCCCGGGCGCTACTCGATGCTCTCCGCCCGGGTGATCCCGCCGGTGGACGCCGACACCCAGTTCGCCGACATGCGCGCCGCCTACGACGCGCTCGACGACGCCATGAAGGCCGCCATCGCGGACCTCAAGGTGCACCACTCCATCGCCTACTCGCGCGAGGTGCTGGGCTTCGAGTTCCAGCCTTCCGAGAAAGAGCAGCTCAAGGGCGCGGTGCATCCGCTGGTACGGCATTTCCCGCGCACCGGGCGCCGCGGCCTGTACCTCGCCTCGCACGCCTCCTCCATCATCGGCTGGCGTGTGCCCGAAGGACGCCTCTTGCTGCGCGAACTGATGGAGCACGCCACTCAGCCCCGGTTCGTCTACAGCCACCGCTGGAGCGTGGGCGACTTCGTCATCTGGGACAACCGCGCCACCATGCACCGCGCGCGCCCCTTCGACGACACCAAGTACCGGCGCGAACTGCGCCGCACCACCACGCTGGACATCGCGCCGGCCGCCGCCTGAGGCGCGCGCCCGGCCGGCCGGACAGGCCGGATCCGGCGGTAATGGTCAGGCCGGGTCGGGCATCGCCTCGCGCACGCTGCGCTCGCTGTCGGCGGTGAATCCGCCGATCTCGGCGGTGCGCCAGGCCGGCCGTGCCGTCACAAGGCGCCACCATTCGGCCACCCGCGGCCGAAGCCGCCCCGGACGTTCCTCCTCGAAGCGCACCACATAGGGCGACACGTTGATGTCGGCCAGGGTGAAGCGCGCGCCGAAGATCCACGGCCCGCCGCTCTTCCGCAGGTAGCCGTCGATCTGCACGGTCATGTCTTCGAGGATGTCCAGGGCGGCGTCGATCTCGGCCCGGCTGAAGGGGTTGCGCGCCATCCGCGTCCACAGGTCGCGCCGCTCCTGGCTGGGAATGGCCGCCAGCCGGCCCTGCAGTTCCTCATCGCTCCATTTTTCCGCCATCGGCCGCATCAACTGCGTCCAGTTCGGCTTTTGCACCGCCGGCAGGCATACATCGTCGATGTACTTGGACCAGCGGCGCAGTTCATGGCGGTCGAACGGATCGTCCGGCATCAGGGGCGGGGCGGGAAACGCCTCGTCCAGGTATTCGTTGATGAGGTTGCTTTCGATCAGCGGCCGGCCGTCGACGACCAGGCAGGGCACGATGCCCGAGGGGTTGAGGCGCTTGTACCAGTCGGTATGGTGCTGGAAGCGGTTGAGGTCGAGCACCAGGCCGCGAAACGCGAGGCCCTTCTCGGCCATGCAAAAGCGCACCTTGCGCGAGGCGCTGGAGTTCCACGCGTGATAGAGCAGGAAGTCGGGTCGGGTCATGGGCGGGCGGGGTTGCGGGCGGGTCCTGAAAGACGCCGCGCGTTGCGGCGCGCGCCGCGGCGCGGCCCCCCCAGCATACCCCAGCGCGCGGCGCGCGCCCTGCCCCGCCCTGTGTCAAACTCGCGCTCCCGGCAACTTCGGCAGGTAAAGATCATGCAGACATCGGCAACCATGGGCGCGGCCACCGCAGGCCGGGGCCGGCCGGCTTGGCCACGCGCGGCGGGGCGCCTGCTCGTCGGCGCAATCGCCGCGCTGGCGGCGCACGGGGTGTGCGCCCAGGCGGCGGCATGGCCTGACAAGCCGGTCCGCATCATCATCCCGTTCGCGCCGGGCGGGCCGCCCGACACCATCGCCCGCCTGCTCAGCCCCAAGCTCACCGAAATCCTCGGCCAGCCGATGGTCATCGAAAACCGGACCGGTGCCGGCGGCAACATCGGCACGGTGGCGGTGGCGAAGTCACCCGCCGACGGCTACACCGTGCTGATCACCTCCTCGGCGTACGCCGTCAACACCAGTTTTCCGGACTCCGGCTATTCGGCCGAGCGCGACTTCGCGCCGGTGACCATCGTCGCGGCGCAGCCGAATGTGGTGGTGGCGCATCCCGGCCTGCCGGTCAAGACCCTGGCCGAATTCATCGCCTATGCGCGAACCCGCAAGCTGGCGTTCTCGTCGCCCGGCAGCGGCACCACCCCGCACCTGACCGGCGAGAACCTGTTCAACATCGCCGCCAAGCTGGGCATTCCCGCCGCGCATTTCCGCGGCGCGGGCCCGGCGGTCACCGCCGTCCTGGGCGGCGAGCCGCCGGTGGGCGTGATGGCGATGACCGCCCCGCTGCCGCACATCAGGGCCGGCAAGCTGCGCGCGCTGGCGGTATCTTCCGCACGGCGCATCGCCAGCCTGCCGGATGTGCCCACGCTGGTCGAATCGGGCTATCCCGACATGCTGGACTACACCTGGGTCGGCGTGTTCATGCCCGCCGGCACGCCCGCCGCAGCGGTCAACCGGCTCTATGACGCCATGCAACGCGTGCTGCAGACGCCGGACATCAAGGAGCGGGTCGCCGGACTTGCCTTCGACCCCATCACCGAACCGCCGGCACGCACGGTCGAGTATGTCAAGTCCGAGGTGGTGCGCTGGGGCGAGGTGGTCAGGAAATCCGGCGTCAAGCCCGAATAAGCCCGCAACCACAGGACACGCCATGGCCAAGCTGCGCCACATCGCCCTTTCGGTGCCGGACCCGCAAAAGTCGGCGCGTTTCTACTGCGACGCCTTCGGCATGGAGGTGGTGGGCGAGGCCAACTCGGCCACCGCCACCGGCGTCTATCTTTCCGACGGTACCGTCAGCCTCGCGCTGCTGCGCTACCGCACCGACGCCCCGGCCGGCCCGCGCGGGCGCGACTTCGTGGGCCTGCATCACATGGGCTTCCTGTGCGAGGACCTCGAAGCGCAAAGCCGCGCCGTGGAGGCCGCCGGCGCCGCGCTGTTCCAGGACGTCGCGCCGGGCAAGGCCACCGGATATTACGAGAAGAAGTACCAGGACCCGGACGGCATCATCTTCGACATCACCCATTCAGGCTGGAAGGGCGCCAAGGCCTGACGCCGCCGCGCCCCTACTTGAGCGGCTTCTTGTGCCCGGCGGGCACCGGCACCTTGGCGACGTTGAGGGTCATCGACACGGCGGTGTAGTAGCCGCATGCGGCGATCATGTCCATCACCCCCTGCTCGCCGAAGCATTCCACCGCGCGCGCGTAGGCGCTGTTGCTCACCTTCTTCTTGTGGTGCAGCTGGGCGCAGAATGCGTAGACCGCCGCCTGCTGCCGGGTCATCTTCGACGGGCGCTTGTTCCTGGCCAGCGCCTCGACGATCTTCGGGTCGAGCCCGGCCTTGAGCGCCAGCGCGGAATGCGCGAACCATTCGAACTGCGAGGTCCAGTAGCGCGCGGTGATGAGGATGGCCATCTCGTTCAAGTCCTGCGGCATGGACGAGCCGAAGCGGATGTACTCGCCCACCTTCTGCAGGCGGTCGCCCAGTGCGGGACTGCGCAGCCAGGCATTGAACGGCCCGCGGTTGAGGGCGCTCGTCATGGCGTCCTTGCTCATGTCGCCGCCGCCGCGCGGGCCGGCGAGCAGCGCCTTGAGCATCCTGGTCTGCGCCTTGGTCAGGGTCTCGGGCGTGAGTACCGGGAAACGGCTTGCGCCCCTGGATGCTGCGTTTTTCTTGCTCATGCGAATACCCCTTGCGTGTCGATCGGATAAATCCAGCTGATGCGCGCTCGCGGCAGCCATGCCGGGCGGCGCCTGGCCTGTGCGCAGGCGACATGCCCGCCGAGGAACGGGCGGCGGCTGGCGCTCATGTCTTCTACCTTGTTGTGGCGGTGTGATTGTGGTTGTGGTTACTGCGGTGGCCGCGCCGCTAGAGGAAGCGCGTGCCGGGCTTAAGGCCCAGGAAATGCTGGCCTGCCGTCTCCAGATGCATGGGGCGCGACTGCACCTGCTGCGTCACCGCATGCATGTCGCGCAGGCGGCGCTCGAAGGGGTGGCTATCGAAGATGGCGGTGGCGCCGGCATCCGCATAGGCGTCCTCGACCACCCTGGCCGCCTCGCCGATGGCATAGGTCGAGGCCAGGCGCATGGTCATGCGGTGCTCGTAGGCATGCGCCCCGGTGGCGACGCAGCCGTCCCATGATTGGCGCAGGGATTGCAGCAGCCAGGCCCGCATGGAGGCGATGCGCGCCTCGGAAACGGCCACCCGCGTCTGGATCACCGCGCTGTCGCGCAGCATGACGCCCTGTCCGGACGGCGTCTTCTCGCCGGCCAGCTTGATGAAGGAATCCAGCATCGCCCGCGCGATGCCCAGCGCCACCGCGGAGAATCCCGCCTGGTAGGCCGCGGTGGGAGAAAAGCGATACAGGGGGCCGGTCTCGCGCCGCTCGGTCTCGACATCGACGCGGCCGTCCCGGTTCAACTGCAGGTCTTGCCCGACCCCGCGCGGCACCACCGTGTGCTCGGCGGGCACGAACATGTCGCCGACGGCATAGGTGTCGCTGCCGGTGCCGCGCAGGCCCAGCACGGACCACGCATTGTCGACGATGGTGACCGCCGCGCGCGGAAACAGCGCCGTGCGCTCCACCGGCGCACCGTCGGCCTTCCTGAGCGGCGCGCCGGCGGCATCGGTCACCTGGCAGTGCCCGCCCAGCCAGGTGGAATGGCGGCTGCCGCTGCCGAACCCCCAGGTGCCGGTCACGCGCCAGCCGCCGTCGACCGGCATCATGCGGCAGGGACCCTGCGGAAAGCCCCAGGCCAGCACCGCGCGCGGATTGCAGAACACCTCGGCAGCCGCCTGCGGCGCCATGTAGGCCGCCGACATCGCGCAGGCATTGCTTTGCGCCACCGTCCAGCCGGCGCTGGCGTCGCCGCGCGCGATGGCGTACACCACCTCGAAAAAGGTCGGCAGGTCGAGTTCGGCCCCGCCATAGGCGCGCGGCAACAGCATGCGGAACATGCGCGCGTCGAAGATCGCGTCCTGCGCATCGGGCGGCAAGCCCTTGGCGGCATCGATGCGCGGCGCGGCGGCATCGAGGATGGGCGTGAGCGCCTGCGCGCGAGCGACCCAGTCATGGTCGGCAGGGATGGCGGCCCCGGCGGGAAGGTCTTTGGGGTTCAAGCGGACTCCATGGGCAGGGATTGCGCGGCATCCGCGAGTGGCGGGCGGGGCGCCAGACAGATGAACGATGCGCCGATTCTAGCCGCGCCTAGAAACAGTTCGGATCCTCGGTGCTGTGGCTGTTGACGAGCAGCGCGTTCCGGACGGTTTCGAGTTCGGTGATCGGCAGGGGGTTGTCGACCGGGCCGCGCCGGGCCGGCGTGTTCACCAGGGCAAGGAGCATCGGCAACGCGGCGCGCGCGCCGCCGGCGGCACCCGCCTGGCCGGCAGCCGGCAACTGGCGGCGCGCGAAGTAGATGCCCTTCCTGCCGATGAACCTGTCCGCCAGTTCGTCATAGGTAGGCGGCTGCGCGCCGACGCCGGACGGAGCCTCGAGGAGAAATTTCGCCACACCGCTGGCGCGCTGGCCGTTCGGCGCGTTGAGTTCCTGCTCGACCGCGACTTCGAGAATGGCCTGCCGGCCCTCGCCGCCAGGGGCCGCGCGGCTGCGCGCATCGAATGCGATTTCGCGCCCGCCTGCATCGACCAGGTAGATGCGCCGACCGACCCCGACGAACACCTGGTCCGACGCGGCGAGTTTCTGGTCCATGGTCACGAATTCGGGCACCAGGGAGGCCACCAAACCGGGCGCCGCGCTTGATGCCCCGCCCGAGACCTGTGCGACGGCCGACAGCGTGGTCGTGCCCGCAGCCACAAGAATCAGGAAGGCGGCAACCGCGCGTCCGAGGTTCGTGCCGGCTCGGCCGGCCGGTGCGGCGAGCCTTCGTTCGATGGAATCGGGCAGGCGTGTTGCGAGCATTTTCTGGATCTCCCGGTCTGGTTTGCCCGGCCAATCTGCCATGCAAGTATAGCGGGCCGAGCCAGCGCACCGTATCGCACCGCGCGAGCCTGGTCGCCGGGCGGCGCCGATTGGCCGGGCGGGCCATCGCCGCGCGCTTCAGCCGGGCGTTCCGCAACGCGCCGCCACACGAGGGCCGGAGTATGATCGGCGCCTCTTGCGAGGAGACCCCGTCATGAGCTACACCCTGCCGCCGATCCGCCGCCTCGTCACCGAGGACGACGCCCATGGCCGCTCGCGCATCGTCGAGGATGCGCCCGCCACTGCCATCCGCACCGTCGAAGGCCGGCCCAACTACCGCGCCGTCAACATCTGGCGTACCGAAGCAGCGCCGGCGCCGATCGACGCGCCCGACACCATCCAGGCGCACCAGGGCATCCTGCCGCCGAAAAACGGCGGCTCGATCCTGCGCATCATCGACTATCCGCCGGAATCCAAGGACATCGCCGAACGCAACCGCCAGATCGCCGCCACCTTCAGCGGCATCTTCGCCGACGCCGATCACGACAAGCGCGACGGTGCCCACCCGGGCATGCACCGCACCGACACGGTGGACTACGCCATCATCCTCGAAGGCGAGATCTGGGCGGTGATGGACGACAACGAAACCCTCATGAAGCAGGGCGACGTGCTGATCCAGCGCGGCACCAACCACGCCTGGGCCAACCGCTCCGACAAGACCGCGCGCATCTGCTTCGTGCTGCTCGACGGCGCGCGCTGAGGCGGCACGGCGCGCATCGCCCGACCGGCCATGGCGCGCCGCTGGCGCTACCTGAGCGTGCGCGCCAGCCAGGGCACCACCACCTCGCGGAAGATGCGGGTGTCCGGCCACCCCGGCCCGCGGCCGATGTGGCCGCCCTCCGGATTGACCCACGCCTCCTTGGGCGTACCGGCGCGCAGCATCACGTAGAGGTCCTCGATCGGCACCTGCGAATCGCGCTCGCCGTTGACCAGCAGCATCGGCGCCGAGGGTTTTCCGAGCAACCCGGCCGCCTTGAGCGACATGCGCGGCCCGTAGGCCAGAAAGGCTTCGAGATCGGCTGCGCCATAGACCCCGGCACGGGCGGCAAACAGGTCGAACAGGTACTCCCGCGTGCCCAGGGCCTTGGTCTGCCAGTCGCGCTGGAAGTAGCCGTCCACCGGCCCGGCCCAGTTGACGCTGCCGCGCAGGCGGTCTTTCTCGGTGATGCCGACGCGCCCGGCCCAGTGACCGCCCCATGACACGCCCATCATGCCGATGCGCCTGGCATCGACGTCATTGCGCGTGGCCAGGTAGTCGAGCACGCGCGAGAAGATGCGCTCGGCGCCCACGTCGATCTTGATCGGCGCCTCGCCCGTGCCGGGCATGTCCAGCGCGATGTAGCCCAGGCCCGCGGCGAGATAGCCCGGGCCGTACTGCTCGACCACGTACTCCTTGTAGCTGTCCAGGCCGCCCACGCTCATGACCACCGGCGCCGGGCGCGGCCCGGCCGGCAGTTGCAGGTAGCCCACGATCTCCTTGCCCTCGAAGGGAATGCGCACGACCTCGATGGCGGGGCTGGCCAGCCGCGCGAAGCCGCGGAAGGCCTCGGCGCCGCGCGCGTGCGCGGCGCGCTTGCCCGCGGAGTTCTGCGTCGGCCAGGCGCCGAAGCCGAAATAGCGCCAGGCATCCAGGTAAGCCTCGCGCGCCCTGGCCGGATCGCCGCTTTCGGCGGCCCGGGCACGCGCGAAATGCTTCTCCCCCTGCTGCATCCACGAACGCGCCCATTCGTCGCGGTCGAGCGAGTTGATGCGCGAGAGCACTTCGCGCACTTCCTCCTTGTCGTAGCCGGTGAGCGGATAGGCGTTGCGGTTGACGCGGTCCTGCACCGCCTCCTTCAACTCCGGCCAGGTGCGCGAAGGCGCGATCTGTGCCACGGCCGGCACGACCGCCAGCAATGCGGCAGCGCCCAGGAGGCGCGCATACTTGTGCATGTTGTCTTCCCTTCAAGAATCGCGCCGCGCCGATGCGGCGCTTCAATCAGCCGTGATCTTCGTCTCGACAATGAATTTCTTCCAGCGCTCGATGTCGTTCCTGATGATGCCGGCGATCTCCTCGGGCGCGCTGTGCGCGGGCACCAGGCCCTGCTTCATGAGCGTCTCGCGCACCTCCGGCAGGGCCAGCACGGCCGCGGTTTCGCGGTTGATCCGCTGGATCACCTCCGGGGGCGTGCCTTTCGGCCCGGCGATCCAGAAATACAGGTCGATGTCAAGATTCTTCAGGCCCAGTTCGGCGAAGCTCGGCGAATCCGGCGCGAGAATGGAGCGCTTCTCGCCCGACACCGCGATGACGTTGAGCTTGCCCGCCTTGGCGAATGGCAGCGCCGTGTGCACCGGCAGCACCATCAGCGAGATCTGCCCGCCAAGGAGGTCGGTGTTGGCCGCGGCGGCGCCCTTGTAGGGCACATGCACCATGTCGAGATTGAGGCGCTGCTTGAGCAGTTCGACCGCCAGGTGCTGCGGCGTGCCGTTGCCCGGCGAGCCGTAGTTCACCTTGCCGGGGCGCGCCCGCACATAGGCGGCCAGTTCGTCGAGGGTCTTCACCGGGAGCACATTGGGATTGACCACCAGCGCGATGTTGCCCATGGCGAGCCGGCCGCCGACGGCGAAATCGTTGACCGGGTCGTAGGGCAGGCTCTTGAACAGCGCCGGGGTGATGACGAACGTGTTGACCGTGATCATCATGGTGTAGCCGTCCGGCCTGGCCTTGGCTACCGCGTCGGCGCCCAGGTTTCCTGAGGCGCCCGGCTTGTTCTCGACCACGAAACCCTGGCCCAGGCGCTCGGAAAGCCGCGGCGCGAGCGTGCGCGCGATGATGTCGATGCCGGTGCCGGGCGTGTAGGGAACGATCAGGGTGACCGGGCGCACCGGCCAGGCCTGCGCCCGCGCGGCGCCGGCCGCCGCCAGAAAGGTGCCGATACCGATCATCACGGCAAGCACGAACAGGCTTCTGCGCAACTGCTGCATGGGGTTGTCTCCGCTTGTCTTGGGTTTGTCTTGGGTTTGTCTTGGTCGTGCCGGCTGTGTCGGCGGGGTTGGCCGTACCGCCGCCGCGCGCGGCGGGGCGGCATGCGCGCGGACGGCGTGCAGTGTCGGCCCGAGCGCGCGCGCTTGTCAATGCCGCCGCGCTGCGGCACGGCAAGCGCGCCCCCTATACTGCGGCCATGACCGCCGCGCCCGTGATCGTCCCGGCCGTGCCCGCCTTCAGCGCCGACGGCACGCCGTACGCGCCGGCGTTCGGCGACATCTACCACAGCGCCGGCGGTGCGCTCGGGCAGGCCCGTCATGTGTTCCTTGGCGGCAACGGCCTGCCCGAGCGCTGGCGCGGCGCGCGCCGCTTCACCATCCTCGAAACCGGCTTCGGCACGGGCCTCAACTTTCTTGCCACCTGGCAGGCATGGCGCGAGGACCCGGCGCGCAGCGATTGGCTGCATTTCGTCTCGATCGAGAAACACCCCTTCAGCGCCGCCGACCTGCCCGGCATGCTGCGCGCCGCCCTCGGGGAAGAACCGGCAGCGCAGGCGCTGGCGGCGCAGCTGGCGCGCGCCTGGCCCCTCCTCACCCCCGGCCTGCACCGCCTGTCGTTCGAGGCAGGACGCGTCACCCTGACCCTGGCCTTCGGCGATGTCGAAAGCCTGTTGCCGCAACTCGAACTGCGCGCCGATGCGATCTATCTGGACGGCTTTGCACCGGCAAAGAATCCGGCGATGTGGTCGGCCCGGGTGTTCTCGGGCGCCGCGCGCCATGCCGTGCCGGGCGCCACGCTCGCCACCTACAGCGCCGCGGCGGCGGTGCGCGAAGGCCTGATCCGCGCCGGTTTCGCCGTCGAGCGTGTGCAGGGCTTCAAGGGCAAGCGCCACATGCTGCGCGCCACCCGGCTCAAGGGCCGCGGCCCGCCGCCCGCCTGCGTGCCGGCAGGCGGGCGCCATGCGCTGGTGATCGGCGCGGGGCTGGCCGGCTGCGGCGTGGCGCATGCGCTGGCCATGCGCGGCTGGCACATCACGCTGCTGGAACGCGCCGACGCGGCGGCGGCGGCGGCATCCGGCAACCCTGCCGGCGCCTTTCATCCCGTTTACGCGCGCGACGAAACGCCGCTCACCCGGCTGGCACGCCACGCCTTCCTGCACGGCACCGCCGCCTGGCGCGCCATCGAGGCGCGCGGCCAGCGCATCGACTGGCAGGCCTGCGGGGCCCTGCAGCTGCCCGGCCCGCGTCAGGGCGGCGCCGGGGTGCCGGATGCCGGCACCTGGCCTGCGGCGCTGGTGCGCAGTGTCGGGCGCGCCGAGGCCGGCGCGCTCGCCGGCGTGGCCCTGCGCGAGGGCGGACTGTGGTTTGCCGGCGGCGGCTGGGTGGATCCGGCCTCGCTATGCCGCGCCCAGCTGGGCGACGCCGGCGCTGCGGTCACGCAGCGCTACGACGCCACCGTGGCCGGCTGCGAACACGCAGGCGGCCAGTGGCATGCCAGCGACGCCGCCGGGCGTCGCATCGCCAGCGCACCGGCCATCGTGTTCGCCAACGCAGGCGATTTCTTGCGCCTGCAGCCGCAACTCGCCGCCGCCGTGCGCCTGGTCCGCGGACAGATCACGCTCCTCCCGGCGGCCGCGCTGCCGTCGCTGCGCGCATGCGTGCTGGGACGCGCCTACCTGATCCCGGCGACCGGCGGACGGATCGTGTGCGGCGCCACCTACCAGCCCGGCGACACAGACCTGGCCACGCGCGCCGCCGACCATGCCGACAACCTGCAGCGCTGCGCCGCCGCGCTCGACATCGCGCTGCCCGGGCTCGACCCCGCCGCGCTCGCCGGGCGTGCGGGGCTGCGCATGGTGTGCATCGACCGCCTGCCGCTGATCGGCGCGCTCGGCCAGGATGCGTGGTGCGCGGCCGGCTTCGCCTCGCGCGGCATCCTGTGGGGCGGCCTGGCCGGGGAGGTCATCGCCGCGCGCCTCGAGGGCGAGCCAGCGCCCCTGGAGGCGGGGCTTGCGCGCGCCATCGCCCCCGCCCGCTTCCTGCGCCCCCCGGGCGGTCAGCCGGCTGCGCCCAAGGAAAAGCGGAACGTCGCGCCCTGGCCGGGTACCGCCTCGGCCTGAATGGTCCCGCCATGGCGCTCCACCAGCCGCTTGACGATGGCGAGCCCGGCGCCGGTGCTGTCGATCTCCGGATCGTTGTGCAGGCGCGTGAACAGGTTGAAAAGCTGATCGGCATGCTGCATGTCGAAGCCGATGCCGTTGTCGCGCACGATGTAGGTCTTGACCGCCGCGTCGCCCTCGACGGCGATCGCCACCCGCGGCGCCGCGCCGCCGGCCGAATACTTGCAGGCGTTGTCGATCAGGTTGTGGAAGATCTGCCGCAACATGACGGGGTCGGCGCTGGCGCTGCCGAGCCGTTCCACGTCCCACCTCGTTTCCGGATAGCGCTCGCGCAGTTCGGCCACGATCTCGCCGACCAGCAGGTCGACATCGATGTCGCGGCGCACGACCTCGCTCTTGGCCAGCCGCGAGTACTCCAGCACACCGTCGATGAGCCGGCTCATGCGCGTCCCGGAAGCGGAGATGCGCCACAGCAGGTCGCGGCTGTCGCGGTCGAGCTTGCCGCCGAGGTTTTCGAGCAAGAGGCCTGAAAACCCCACCATGCTGCGCAACGGCGCGCGCAGGTCGTGGGAGATGGTGTAGCTGAAGCTCTCGAGCTCCCGGTTGGCCTTCTCCAGGGCCGCGGTGCGCTCGCGCACGCGCGCCTCCAGCGTGGCGTTGAAGTCGCGGATCTCCGCCTCGGCCCGCTGACGTTCGGTCACATCGCGCGAAAGCACGATGAAGCGCGGCTCGGAGCCGGACGGAACACGCTTGCGCGCCACCGACAACTCGAACCACAGGCGCCCCTGCGGCACCTCCAGTTCGACGGTGCGCCCATGCGACCGGCCGGTCGCGTGCGCCTCGGCGATGGCCTCCATGCAGATGCGCGCCTGCGCCGGCGGCAGCACCTCGGCCACGGTCCTGCCAACCAGCTGCTCGGGCGGCACGGCCAACAGCTCAGAGCGCGGCGGATGGTAGGCGTAGTAGCGCCCCTCGAGATCGACCTCGAACAGCAGGTCCGGAATGGCATCCAGGGTGGCCGCGAGCTGTTCGCGCGTCGCCTGCATGGCCGCCGCGTCCTGCCTGCGCCGGGTCACATCCTGGGTGGTGCCCACCGCGCGCACGACCTGCCCGGCGGCATCAAGCAACAGCTCGGCCCGCTGGCGCACCCAGCGCACGCCGTGGGCAGCGACGATGCGATGCTCGTCGTCGAACGGCGCGCCGCCGGCCAGGGCCGCGTCCCATGCGGCTTTCACCGCGGCGCGGTCCGCGTCATGCACACGGGCCAGATAGGCCTCATGGTTGCCCTCGGTGCCCGGCGGGAGCCCGAAAATCCGGCAGGTCTCCGCCGAAAGCTGCATGCGGTCGGCCTGCAGGTCGTAGGTCCAGCTGCCGACGCTGGCCACCGCCTGGGCGCGATTCAGGTCGGCTTCGCGGGCCTCGAGTTCGGCGCTGCGCTCCGCCAGGGCGCGCCCCAGGTTGCGCACGTCGGCCAGGCGGGCCGCATACGAGCCGATCACGCTTGCCACCAGAAAGGCGGTGAACAGGTACACCACCGCGTAGGTGAGCCAGCGCAACAGGGCGACGTCGGGCGGTGGCGTGGGCAGCCAGCCGAGCGCCTGCGCGCCCACCAGCGCCAGGCCGTACGCGCCGCTCAGGATCGCGACCTGCATCCCGGCGCGCGCGCCCAGCAGCCAGCCCACCAGCAGGATGGTGAGCGGGAACATCGACATGCCGACGCTGTTGATGCCGCCCATCACCGGCGCCGCGCACACCAGGCTGACCCAGACGCCGGCGCACAGCGTGAGCAGGCCCTGGGTGATGCGATCGCGGCGCAGGAATACCCATCCAAGCACGCCCAGCAGGGCCAGCGGCGACACCAGCAGGGCGTGCAGGGTCAAGCCCTGCCCGTAGACGAACAGGAGGATCTCGAACAGGGTCGTGCCGACGATCAGGAAGCCGATCGCCAACTTGAGGAACGCGCGCGTGGGCTCCCACGTGCCGGGCCGGTCGGCGAACTCGCCGGCCTGCACCGCGTCGGCTTCAGGAAACCTTCTCACGCACCCCCCATGGTGTGGCAGGCGTCTGGCTGCGCCCGTCGGGGGGATATTAAGCGCAATCGCGTTGTCCTTGCGGCCACCCGGGGGCGGCCCGCCGTCTTTTTCTTTCGCTGCCGCGAGCGACGCGGCCGTTCCCGCCGGGCGCGCGGGTTACTCGACCTTAACGTTGGCCTGCTTGACGATGCGCGTGTACTTGACCAGTTCCTGCTCGAGGAAGGCCGAGAATTCCTCGGGCGTGGAGCCGACCGCGTCGAACCCCTGCTCGCCGAGACGCTCGACGGCCAGTGGCGAACGCACCGCCCTGGCCACCTCGGCGGAGAGCCGCCGGCCCAGTTCCCTGGGCAGGGCCGCCGGGGCCCACAGGCCGTACCAGGACACCATGTCGAAGCCCGCCAGCCCGGATTCGGCCACCGTGGGCACATTGGGCATGAAGGCGATGCGCTTCGGGCTGGTGACGGCCAGCGCCTTGAGCTTGCCGCCCTTGACCTGCGGGTAGGACGACGGCAACGCATCGATGAGCGCGCTGGCATGCCCGCCCATCACGTCGGTCATCGCCGGAGCGGTGCCTTTGTAGATGACGATCTGCAGGCCCAGCCTGGCGCCCGCCTTGATGGCCTCCTGGGCGAGATGCCCGGCCGAGCCGGTGGGTGGCGCGGCAAAGGCGTATTTCTCCGGCGCGGCCTGCACCAGGGCGATGAACTCCTTCAGGTTGTTGGCTGGAAACGACGGATAGGTCGTCACCACCAGCGGCACCGAGCCGATGTTGGAGATCGGCGCGAAGTCGCGCATCATGTCGTAGGGCAGGTTCCTGAGCAGGATCGGATTGGTGACGAAGGTCGAGGCCTGCACCAGCAGGGTGTAGCCGTCAGCCGGCGCCTTGGCCACCGCGTCGCTGCCGATCACGCCGTTGGCGCCGGCGCGGTTGTCGACGATGAAGGGCTGGCCCATCTGCTCGGACAGGCGCTGCGCCACCACCCGCGCGACCGCGTCGACCGTGCCGCCGGCCGGGTAGGGCACGATCACGCGCACGCTGCGATTGGGATAGGACTGGGCATGCGCCCATACGGCCGACAGTAAGAGAACGAAGCCGGCCAACAAACGAATCGGTTGCATGGAATTCCCCGCTTTCATGCGCGATGCTGCTCTTCGATGGAGGCGACGCTGGCTTCGATGGCGGCCAGGAGGTCGCACGCTTGCGCCGCCGACAGGGCGGCGCTGCCGGTCGCGGCGGCGCCGTCTGTGGCCAGGGCGCGCAGCAGCGATTTCATGCCGCCCGGCACATCGTGGGCGGCAATACAGTCCGCCAGCGCCGGCTCGGCCGCGAACTTGCGCTGCAGGTAGTCGATGATCAGGTCATCGAGGTCGCCCAGGTCCACGCTGGCGCCGACGCCGCAGGCGCAGCCGTTGGTGAACGACAGGTGGCCGCTGCATACCCGCTGCCAGCGCCCCAGCAACTGCAGGGCCGCAACCGCCAGGCCGGCGCGCGCATCGCGCGCGGCCTCCGCCGCCATGCCCTTCCCCGCCGGGGCCGGCTCGCGCGCGCCGCGAGGCTGCGCCGAGCCGGAAGGCTGCGCCGAGCCCCGAGGCCGCGCCGGCCCGGAGCGCCTTGCCGAATCGCGCGCCGAGCGCTGCGCCATCCCCTGCCGCGCGGCCATCATGCGGCACCGCCGTCGATGAGGGCGCGCTCTTTCGCGGTGGGCACCACGCCGTAGTCGCGCCTGGCCGCGGCCTCCGAGATGTAGCCCAGGCGCAGGTCGCGCAGCACCGCCGCGCGGGCGCGCTTTTTCGGGTTGCCGAAACCGCCGCCGCCGCCCGAGCGCAGGGTGTAGGCCTCGCCCGCTTCAAGGCGCATGTTGACCTTGCCGGTGCCGAACAGGGTTTCGCTGCCGTCCTTCTTGCGCATGCCGATCAGGTTGCCCAGCGCGCTTTTTCCCCCGGACAGCCCCCACGGTGGATGCTTCACCCGGTCCACCCGGGTCTGGTAATTCACGCGCGCGAGCGACACCACCTCGCACTCCGCGCCCAGGCCGCCGCGGAACTGGCCGGCGCCGCCGGAGTCCTGGCGCAGTCGGTAGTGCCGCACCAGAAGCGGGAACTTGTTCTCGACCTGCTCGGAAGGCCCGTTGTGGGTATCACCGTCGTTCATGCATACCGTGACGTTGACGCCGTCCTCGCCGTGCTTGGCGCCCCAGCCGCCGCCGATCAGCCCGCCCAGATAGATCCACAGGCGCCCGTCCTTGGGATGGATGCCGTTGACGTTGGCGATCACGAGATCCGCATGGTGGCCAGCGATCACGCGTTCCGGAATGGCGGGCGCCAGGGCCTTGAAGATGGTGTCGACCACGGTCATCGGGTAGGTCATCCACACCCGCATCGGCGCGGGATGCCTGGCGCTCACGACCGTGCCGGGCGGCACGATCACCTTGAGCGGCCGGAAGCCGCCGTCGTTGATGGGATGGTCGCGCGGCAGGGTCAGGCACTTGAAGGCCACCTGCGCGCAGGCCACCCCGGCGCCCGAATTGAAGAAGCCCTTCACCTGCGGGCTCATGCCCGAGAGGTCGACGGTCATCGCGTCGCCTCGCACGCTGACCTTGACGCGGATCGGTACCGGCTGGTCGATGTCGATGGCGTCGTCATCCATCCAGGATTCGGCCTCGTACACGCCGTCGGGCATGGCGCGCACCATCGCGCGCGCCTCGGCCTCGCTATGGTCCATGATCGCGGCGATGCTGGCCTGCACCGTGTCGGCGCCATGGCGGGCGAGCAGTTCTTCCATGTGCTTGACGCCGACGCGGCAGGCGGAGAGCTGGGCTTCCAGGTCACCGGCGGCCCGGTCCGGGCGGCGCACGTTCATCAGGATGAGGTCGCGCATTTCCTGGTTGAGTTTTCCGCGCACGTGGTACTTGACCAGCGGGATCTGCAGGCCCTCGGACCAGATATCGGTGGTCAGCCCGTTCAGGATGCCGCCGATGTCCTGCCAGTGCGCCATGCAGGTCGAGAAGGCGACGATCTGCCCCTTGTGGAACACCGGGATCGAGAAGGTCAGGTGGTTCAGGTGCGCGCCGGTGGTGTAGGAATCGTTGGTCAGCAGGATGTCGCCGGGATGGATGTTCCGGTGCCCCCAGTGCGCGATCTTGGCCTTGACCACGTCGCTCATGCCGCGGATGAACATCGGCAGCCCCAGGCCGATCGAGAGGGTCTGGCCGTCGCGGTCGAACAGGCCCACCGTGAAGTCGAGGGCTTCGTAGATGATCATGTTGTAGGAGGTGCGCATGAGCACCGACTTCATTTCCTCGGTGGCGGCGGTGAGGCTGTTCCTCACCAGCTCGACGGCGACCGGGTCGACCTTGATGCGCCTGGCCGGCTTGGTTGCGGGCTTGCGGACAGCAGACCTGCCGGCGGTGGCTGTGCGGGCGGCGGCTTTTTTCATGACGGTGCGGCCGGTGTTGGCGGGGCTTGCGTTGCGCGGCATGTTCATTTCCTCCCGATGCTGATGTCGAGGTTGCCATAGGGTTCGACGACGAGGCTGTCGCCGGGCTGCAGCACGGTGGTGGTGGCATGCTCCTCGATCAATGCCGGCCCGCTGATGCGGTTGCCGGCCAGCAGCAGCCCGCGCTGGTACACCGCCGCCTCCTTCCAGCCGCCATCCTCGAAGTAGGCGCGGCGCCGCCCGGTGAATGCGGCCGCCGGCGGCCGCGCCGTACCGACGGCGATTTTCTCCAGCACCGGATGCTTCATCATGCCGATCACCGCGCTGCGGACGCTGACGATCTCGGCCTGCTCGCCCGGCGCGCCGCGGCCATAGCGTTCCTCATGGGCGGCGTCGAAGGCGGCCTTGATGGCGGCCTTGGTCGCCTGCGGATCGCCGCGCCGGAAGGCCGCGGCCGGCAGGTCCACCGTCACCGCATGCTCCTGCCCGACATAGCGCATGTCGAGACCGCGCTGCATGACGATCCGCTTCGTGTTGAGGTCGGCGTCCTTGAGGGCCGCCTGGCCCTGCGCTTCCATCTCGGCGAACCAGCCTTCGAGGTCAGCCATGGTCACGGCGGCGAGGCTTACGAACTGCGAGCGCACGAGATCGCGGCGGAAGTCGGCCAGCAGCATGCCGAAGGCGGAAAAATGCCCCGGCGCGCGCGGCACGATCACGCGCGGGATGCGCAGTTCGCGCGCCACCATCGAGGCGTGCAGCGGGCCGGCGCCGCCATAGGCGAACATGGTCGGGAAGGCGCCGGGGTCGAGCCCGCGGTCGGTGGTGACACCCTTGACCGCGTGCGACATCGATGCCGCGGCGATGCGCAGGATGCCCAGCGCGGCATGCGTGGCGGAAAGTCCGAGCGGATCGGCCACGCGCTTTTTCATCGCCGCATTGGCCGCCGCGCGGTCGAGCAGCATTTCGCCGCCCAGGAAACGCCCGGGATCGAGGCGCCCGAGCAGCAGGTTGGCATCGGTCACCGTGGGCTCGATGCCGCCTTGCCCATAGCACACCGGCCCGGGCGCCGCGCCGGCGCTCTGCGGGCCCACGCGCAGGGCCCCCGATTCGCTCACCGCGGCGATGCTGCCGCCGCCGGTGCCCACCTCGTGGATGTCGATCATCGGCGTCAGCAGCGGCAGGCCGGTGAGGTAGCCGCCGATCATCGCGCTGCCGGTCACGAGCGCCGCGCCGTCGCGCACCACGCCGGCCTTGGCGGTGGTGCCGCCCATGTCGAAGGCGATGGCGTTGGCGATGCCGAGCGTGCGGCACAGGGCCTGCGTGCCGATCACGCCGGCGGCCGGGCCGGACTCCATCATGCGCACGCAGTCGGCGCGCGCTTCCGAGAGCGCGTACAACCCGCCGGTGGACTGCACCACCAGGAACTTGCCGGAGAACTTCTCGCGCTTGATCTCTTCCTCGATTTCGCGCAGGTAGTTGTCCACCCGCGGGCCGATGTAGGCGTTGGCCACCACCGTTGAGGTGCGCTCGTATTCGCGGTACTCCTGGGAGAGGTCCGATGAAATCGAGATGAAGGCGCCGGGCATGCGCTTCCTGAGCGCGGCCTTGACCGCACGCTCATGCGCCGGGTTGCGGTAGGAATGCAGGAACAGCACCGCCACGGCCTCGATGCGTCGGCGCACCAGTTCGTCGGCGATGGCCTCGACCTCGCCCATGTCGAGCTTCTGGTGCACGGTGCCGTCGGCCAGCAGGCGTTCGCCCACCTCGAAGCGCAGGTCGCGCTCGATGAGCGGCGCATGCTTGCGGTGGCGCAGGTTGAACGAATCGGGCCGGTTGATGCGGCCGATCTCGTAGATGTCGCGAAAGCCGCGCGTGGTGACGAGCGCCGCGCGCGCGCCCGAGCGTTCGAGCATGGTGTTGATGGCGATCGTCGAGCCGTGCAGGAACAGGTTCGCCTCATCGAGCGTGACGCCGGCCTTCCTCATGCCGTCGGTGATGCCGGTGATCAGGCGCTGCGGCGTGGTGAGGGTCTTGCCGAGGAGCAGCACGCCGCGCTTCTCGTCGAAGGCGGTCACGTCGGTGAAGGTGCCGCCGATGTCGGCGGCGATGCGCGTGCGGGCGGTCGAGGTCATGGCTTATCGTGGGGTGGCGGGAAACAACGGCGGGAGCCGCCTTAGTGTAGCCGCGCCGCCACGCGGTGGCCTCGGCATCGGCCCTTGGTCTCGCCCACCCACGCCACCTCGAGCAGCACGATCAGCCGCGCGTGTCCCGGGCTGGAGGCGCTGCACTCAGCCTCGATGGCCGGCGTGGCACGCGCCGACTGCACCGGGTCGTCCTGCCCGATATATCGCACCGCTATGATTGGTATCGAGGCCGATCACCGTCCCGCGTTGGCGGATCGTGGCGTTGATGTCCTCGATGGAGACCGGCTAGGCCGGTTTGCGCAACACCCCCGTGGGGGAGCGCACATCCCCGAAGGCAGGCTTGATCGCGAATCCACCCTCGAATCCGATGAACTCGATGCGGTCTCCCGGTTCCAGCCCGAGGCGCAGCCTGACATCGGCAGGGATCGCGACCTGCCCCATCGTTGTGAATGTCGCGGCGAACCCCATTCACGGCCCGGGCGGCGCCACCGCGGCCGTCGTGAAGCCGGCCGCGTCGAAGGCGCGACGCACCGCGCCGCCAGCCTTGGCCTCCTCCAGCCAGCGCGTCAGATATGCCAGCGCGGCCGGATGGTTCTTCTTGACCAGCACCGAGACGTAGACGCGCTGGAAGGCACCGTCGAGGATGCGCGAACCCGGCACCCTGGCCGCCAGCGGCCCGAGGGTGTCGTGCGTCAATGCGAACGCGTCGGCGCGACCCTCGCGCAGGGCCGCCAACGCCAGGTCGACCGACGGCACCGGCGCGACCTTGACGTGCTTGAGGGCATTGCCGGCACTTCGGAATGTCGTGGTGCCGGCAATCGCGATCACCCGCACGCCGGGGCGGTCGACCTCGGCAATGCCGCGGATGCCGGATTCGCCGCGTACCAGGTAGGTATTCTCCAGCACCGAGTAGGCTGGGCCGACATCGAGGCGCCGGCGCCTTTCGTCATCGGCCGGCATGAAGGCGGCGTCGATCCGGCCTTCGGCGAGCGCATCGGTGATCTCGCCCGAGTTGGGTGCCATGAAGAACTCCACCGCAACGCCCAGCGCGCGGCCGAGTTCGCGCGCCAGGTCGACGGTGACGCCGCGCCCCTGGCCATCGGTCCCGCGGGCGACGAAAAAGGTCGAGGCCTCGGGCGCGTACACGATGCCGAAGCGCAGCTTGCCGGTGGGCGCGATCTCCTTCAACACGGCGGCATCGGGTGGGGGCGGCGCACCGGCGCAGCCGGCCACGACAGCAGGCCACGGCGGCCAGGCCAGCGTTTTGAGCTTCATCTTCGTCTCCGGCGGTTCGCGCCATTCTGCGTGGCGATTCTACTTGCGCTCCCGCGCGCATCGCGCCCCGAGGCCTTCAGCCCGCACATCCACCGGCCTGGGGCGATCGACTGGCCGATCAGTCGGGGGTATTGATGCGGGCAATCAAGCTTGATGCAGCAAGGCGGCGTTCCAGCCGTTCGCCTGCGGACCGCTCGCCAGGTGCCTTCATGCGGCGAGACTAGCGATTGCCGCGCCCGCGCGAGGTCTCGTTGGTCCAGGGCTGGGCGCCGCAGTCCGTGACGGCGGCGCGCCCGGTGGTCGAGCGCAGCACCATGAAACGCACCCCCCAGATGAAAAAGCCCAGCAGCAGCACGCCAAGCAGGACCTTGAAGATTGAAACGCCGAACAACATGTAAACGCCTCCTGCGCGGTAGCGCGAAGCCAGTGACCCCCCTTCACGCGATATCGGCCATCCCGGGCCACTCAGGAGGGGGCGGATTGCAACAAACCATGTCCGGGGTGCGACGGGAGGTGCCGGCCCCGGGGTTCGGGTACATTTGACCGCTCCAACCCCGCCAGGAGCTTGTGATGGATGCCCGCACCGCGCTCAATTTCCAGGATCTGCCGAGGACGTTCGCCGAACTGGTGGCGCCCGCGCGAACCGCGCTGGTGCTGTGGGACCTGCAGAAAGGCCTGGCCGGCAAGGCCACGAATGTGGCCACCCTGGCCCCCAATGCCGCGGCGCTGATCACCGCCGCGGATGCGGCCGGCGTGATGGTGGCCTGGAGCGAGCACACCTTCCCGCCGCTGGACCAGCTTTCCGGCCACTGGCTGCGATGGATGATGAAGCGCCAGAACGTGAGCCGCCCCGAAGACCTCGTGCCGATGTGGCAGGCCGGCACCGAGGAGGTGCAGTGGCTCGACGGTTTCCGGCCGCAACCGCATCACCTGGTGCTCAAGAAACAGCAGCCCTCGCTGTTCTTCAACACCCCGTTCGACCACCACCTGCGCATCAAGGGCATACGTACCATCGTGCTCGCCGGCTTCGCCACCGACATCGGCATCGACTTCACCGCGCGCCACGGCAACGCGCTGGGCTACCACGCGGTGATCGCCGAGGACGCCTGCGGCGCCTACGCCGAGGCCAGCCACGCGCGCAGCATCGCGTTCCTGCGGGATTGGGCGGAGGTGGCGAGCACGGCAGATCTGGTGGCGCAGTGGTCCCGCGCGCCGTAACGCCAGCGCACGCAAGCCAACAACCGCGGCACAAGCCATGAGCGACCTGTCTGGAACCGTTGCGCGCGCAGCGGCGCTGCTGCTGTGCGCCCTCGTCGCCCATGCAGCCCTGGCCCAGGCCTACCCGGCGCGCACGGTGACGCTCATCAACCCCTACCCGCCCGGTGGCGGCGCCGACGTGGTGGCGCGCGCGCTGGCGCGCGAGTTGAACGAGATCTGGCGTCAGCCGGTGATCGTCGAAAGCAAGCCCGGCGCCGGCACCACAATTTCCGCCGCGTTCGTCGCGCGAGCGCCAGCCGATGGCTATACGCTGCTGCTCTCTACCAGCCAGCATGCCATCGCGCCGGCGCTGTTCAGGAACCTTTCCTATGACATCGTGACCCACCTCACCTCGATTTCGGTGGTATCGGAAAGCCCGATGTTCCTGGTGGTGCGGCCGGACCGCGGCATCAACACCCTGGCCGACCTGATGGCACGCTTGAAGCAGAACGGCGCGGCGATGAACTACGCCTCCTCCGGCCCGGCCGGCCTGCCGCACCTGGCCGGCGCTTTCCTGAACCAGATGACCGGGTCGGCGGCCGCGCACATCCCGTTCTCGGGCACGGCGCCCGCGCTCACCGCCCTGTTGGGCGGCCAGGTCGACTTCCTTTTCGCCGACACCTCGGCCGTGCCGCAGATCAGCGCCGGCCGCGTGCGCGCACTGGCGGTCACCTCACCCGCGCGGCTGCCCGCCATGCCCGAGGTGCCGACCATGGCCGAGACCCTGCCGGGCTTTCAGTTCACCGTATGGACCGGCCTGGACGCACCCACCGGCACCCCGCGCGCGGTGATCGACCAGGTGCACGAGGCGGTGCAAAAAGCGCTGGCGACCCCGGCGATGAAAAAGATGTTCGCGGAGACCGCACGCACGGCCTCGAGCATGACGCCGGACCAGTTTGCCGCCTTCAAGGCGGCCGAGGTTGCCAAGTACCAGAAGCTCGCGCGCGAGGCGGGCATCAAGGCGGAGTAGGCGCGCCGCGTCGCAGGGGCCGGGCTATGCGCCCGGCGCGCGCGCGTGTAGCATCCGCCACCGGCGTTCCCAGATCATCTTCAACCGACGCACACAAGGACCGACTCGACATGACGAACATCGCCGTGGTAGGACTGGGCTGGTGGGGCAGCATCATCTCCGCATTGATCCCGACGAGCAGCAAGCTGAAGCTCGTGCGCGTGATCGACGTCAATCCCGCATTGGCCGAATCGATCGGCAGACAGCGCGGCGTGGCGCACGGCAGCCGGCTCGAGGACGCGCTGACCGACCCGGACGTCCACGGCGTCGTGCTGTGCACCCCGCACACCCTGCATTGCGAGCAGATCCAGGCGGTCGCGCGCGCGGGCAAGCATGTGTTCTGCGAGAAGCCGCTCTGCATGTCGCGCGCCGAAGTGCTGCTGGCGACCCAGGCGGTCAATGCGGCGGGCGTGCAGCTTGCCGTGGGCCACGAGATGCGCTTCAACCCGCCGATGGTCGAGATGATGCGCCTGATCGAGGCCGGCGAGATCGGCACGGCGCTGCAGGTCGAAGCCAACTTCAGCCAGGACAAGTTCCTCGCGCTCAAGTCCGACAATTGGCGCCTGTCGAGCAAGGAGGCGCCCGCCGGCCCGATGACCGCGACCGGCATCCATCTGCTCGACCTTTCCACCGGTGTCTTCGGCGAGGCCGAATGGGCCCGCGCGAGCGCCAGGCAGCTCGGCAGCGGGCTCACCAACGGCGACACGCTGGGCATCATGGTCGGCTTCAGGAGCGGCGGCCACGCGATGATCAGCGCGATCCTGGCCACGCCGTTCTACGGCCGCTTCGCGGTGTTCGGCTCGCATGGCTGGATCGAGGTACGCGACAAGGCGCACCCCGAAACGCCCAAGGGCTGGACGCTTACGGTGTGCAAGCGGGGCGGCGAGCCGGTGACCACCGACTATCCCGCTGCGGCCAGCGTGCTGCTCAACCTGGAGGCCTTCGGCGATGCGTGCGCGGGGCGCGCGCCCTACCCGGTGCCGCAAAGCCAGATGATCGCCAACATCTCCTTGCTCGACGCCTGCTTCCGCTCGGCGGCGAGCCACCGCATCGAGATGGTCGAGGGATAGTCGCGGCCGGGCGCCTGGGCGCGCCGGCTAAGCGGCGCGCCGGCGCTTAGGGTTGTTCATCATAGGACGCCGTGCAAACGGCATGCTACAAATAAGTGCTGAAAAAGCTTGCTAAAAAGCTTGGAGGAACGAGTTCACGTGATCAACCCTAGGAGACTTCGCATGAAACGGATCTTCACAGCCATGGCTGCAACGGCGCTTTTGGGCGCCCTGGCCACGGCCAATGTTGCTGCACAACAAACCATCAACCTGACGATGGCGTCGAGCCATCCCACCACCTTCCTGCCTATCGGCGTGATGTCCACGTCGTTCAAGAACCGCATCGACGAGCAGCTCAAGGCCGGCGGCAAGTACCGCATCAACTGGAAGGAGGCCTACGCAGGCACCCTGTTCAAGCTGCAGGACACGATGGAGGCCATCCGCGACAACATCGCCGACATCGGCTTCGTGGCCACGGTGTTCGAGTCCGACAGCATGCCGCTGTCGAACATCACCTATTTCGCGCCGTTCGCCAGCGGAGACATGGGCGTGGTGACCCGCTCGATGGACAAGCTCATGCGCGAACACCCGGCGCTGCTCAAGGAATTCGAGAACAACAACCTCAAGTTCCTGGCGCCGGTCAGCATCGAGACCTACCACCTGTGGTCCAAGACCCCGGTGGTCAAGTTCGAGGACATCAAGGGCCGGCGCTACAACGCCCCGGGCGCGGCGGCGCAGTGGCTGCGCGGTACCGGCGCGGTCGCCGTCGACGGCGGGCTGCCGACTTACTACACCAACGTGCAGACCGGCGTGAGCGAGGGGGCGATCTCGTTCTACACCGGCATCCTGCCGATCCGCCTGCACGAGGTCGCGCCGCACGTGACCGAGGTGAACATCGGCGCGATGATGACCGGTGCGGTCGCCATCACCGCCGACCGCTTCCGCAAGCTGCCCAAGGAAGTCCAGGACGCGATCGTGACCGCCGGCAATGAATACACCGAGCGCCTGATCAAGGAAACCAACGCGCTGATCGAATCGTCCAAGCAGGCGATGGTCACCGCCGGCACCAAGGTGGTGGCGCTCCCCGAGGCCGATCGCCTGCGCTGGGTCAAGGGCATGCCGGACATCGCCGCCGAGTGGGTGCGCACCAACGAAGCCAAGGGCCTGCCTGCAAAGGCGGTCCTGCAGACCTACATGGACAACATCCGCAAGGGCGGCGGCAAGCCGCTGCGCGACTGGGACAAGTAGGACGGGCAGCGAAGGCATTTCGACAACAACCAGACGGAGGAGCAAGAACATGGAATCGATACCGCAGTTTGGCGACGCCGACACCGCGCGACCGCCAGGCCAACCCGTGGGCTTGCCCGAGCGCCTGTTCATGCGCGCGCTGATGCTGCTCAACAGCATCGGCTCCGTCTGGATCTTCGCCCTGATGCTGCTGATCGTGGCCGACGTGATCGCCCGGTCGGGCTTCAACCACCCGATCGACGGGGTCACCGATATCTCCGCGTTTTCGATCATCGGCATCGTCTTCCTGCAATTGGGCGCCACCGTCTACACCGGCCGGATGACCAAGGGCGACGTGCTGCTGGAATTCTTGAACCGGCGCTCGCGGCGGGCGGGCGCGATGCTCGAAGCGCTGTTCCTGCTGGTCGGGGCGGCGGTGTTCGCGCTCATCGTGCGGGCGATCTGGCCTACGCTGACGCGCGCGATCGCGCGCAAGGAGTTTTTCGGGGTCGAGGGCGTGTTCACCTTCCCCACCTGGCCGGTGCGCACGATCATCGTGGTCGGCGCGGCGGCGGTCGTGCTCACTTACCTGCTGCAGGCGGCCAAGGTGCTGCGCGCCGGGTTCGCCGGGGGGGCACAGCAATGACCGAACTGCAGATCGGCTTTGCCCTCATCGCGGCGATGGTGATCCTGGTGATCGCCGGCATGCAGGTGGGGATCGTCCTGTTCTCCCTTTCTTTCGTTGGCATCTGGCTCATCAAGGACAACTTCGAGACCGCCTCGCGGATGCTCGCGGTGTCTTCCTACAGCGGCATCCAGGACATCGTCTTCGCCACCATACCGCTATTCGTGCTCATGGGCATGTTCGTCTCCATTGCCGATTTGGGCAAGGACACCTTCGAGGTTGCGGGGTGGCTCTTGCGCAAGGTGGTCGGCGGCCTGGGCGTCGCGGTGGTGGCGGCCAACGCGGTGTTCGCCGCGATCACCGGCATCAGCATCGCCTCGGCGGCGGTGTTCACGCGCATCGCCGTGCCGGAATTGATCAAGAACGGCTATTCGGCCAAGCTCGCCGTCGGCACGGTGGCGGGGTCGTCCATCCTCGGCATGCTGATCCCGCCGAGCATCCTGTTCATCCTCTACGGCATCGTCGCCGAGCAGTCGATCGGCAAGCTGTTCATCGCCGGCATCATTCCCGGCGTCCTGATGGCGGTGGCCTTCTCGCTGGGCATTTGCATCATGGTGCTCTACTTCAAGGGGTTCGCCGGCAAGGTCAGCTCAGCCGAGTCGCTGGCCGACAGCGAGACCTGGGGCAGCGCGGCGGTCAAGATCGTGCCCATCCTCTGCCTGGTGGTGCTGATGCTGGGCGGGCTGTACTCGGGCCTGTTCACCCCCACCGAGGCCGGCGCGGTCGGCGCCTTCGGCGCCTTCGTGATCGCCCTGATCCGCCGCCGGCTGACCTGGGCCAAGCTGTGGCAGGTGCTGCTGGAAACCGGGTTCGTGTCGGTCAGCATCCTGATCCTGCTCATCGCGGCGAACATCTACAGCCGGATGCTGACCTACTCCGGCGTGCCGGAGGCCATCGGCGAGGTGCTGCAGGGTCTCGGCCCGGTCGGCTTCTTCGGCGCCTACCTGGCGGTGATCATCGGCCTGGGCTGCATCCTCGACTCGACCTCGATCCTGCTGATCGTGGTGCCCATTGTGGTGCCGATCGCCAAGGCCTTCGACATCGACCTGATCCAGTTCGGCGTGGTCACCGTGATCGCCATCGAGATCGGGCTGCTCACGCCGCCCCTGGGCCTGTCGGCCTTCGCGGTGAAGTCCAGTCTCGCCGACCAGAGCATTCCGCTGGGGGACGTGTTCCGCGGTGCGATGCCGTTCGTGCTGATCATGTTCATCGTGCTGCTGCTGGTCTGCATGTTTCCGTGGCTCAGCACGGCGCTGATCTAGCTAGCAGGTCCTCATGCCATGCGGCGGGCCGGGGGACGCCGGGTTCGGTGAGGGCCGTGATGCGGTCACCGGCGCCCCAGATGTCGCGCCGGGAGGTGGTGTCGGCGCCGGCGTCCGCCAACACCCCTCGGGGCCGCGGATGCACAGGGTGGGATGAGTCACGGGCAGGTTTCTGAGAAAAGGGGAAACCTTGCCCGGTGCAAGGGCGGTGCCAGGAGGCTGGCATCAAGGCGGGGCAGGCGCGCTGCCCGCAACTGCGGACCCGCTTGGCCTACACTCACGGCATGCTCCTGCGCGCCGCTTGGCACGCCGCATGGCACGTTATTTCGCCCCTTGAGATGATCACATGAACAAGCGTCGCAGACTGCTCGTCACCCTTGGCGCGGCAACGCTGATGGCGCCCGCGCTGGCGCCCGGCCAGACGGCCACGCTGCGCCGGGTCGGGGTGCTCACGACGGTCGACACCCCCGCGTTTCGGGGATTGATGCAGTTTTTTTTCGACGAACTCAAGCGGCTTGGCTATGAGGACGGCAAGAACGTGACGCTGCTGGCGCGCACCACCGGGTCGGACTACACCCTGCTGCCGGCGCTGACGCGCGAACTGGTGGACGCCCGGGTAGACGTGCTGGTCAGCGTCAACACACCCGCCACACGCGCCGCGGTGGACGCCACCAAGACCATTCCCATCGTGATGTGCAACGTGGGCGACCCGGTCGGCTCAGGGTTTGTCACCAACATGGCGCGTCCCGGCGGCAACGTGACCGGCATTTCCAACATGGTGGGAGACCTGGCGCCCAAGCGTCTGGCGGTACTGCACGAACTGGTGCCCGGGGCGAAGCGCCTGGCCGTGTTGTACAACCCGGTGGACCCGATCAACGAAAAGCTGCTGCGCGACACCCGCGCCGCCGCGCCGAAACTCGGCCTGGAAGCGCGCGCCTTCCCGGTGAAAACGCCGGCGGAGCTTGGCACGGTTTTCCAGCAGGTGCAGGACTGGCGCGCGCAGGCCGCCATCTGGCTGCAGGGACAGGCGGGACCCTACGAGCCTGCCGCGATCGCGCTGGCCGAAAAGCACAAGCTGCCGATGATGATCGGCTCTTCAGCGCTCGATGGGCTGGTGACCTATACCAACAACTCGCCCGAGGTTTACCGCAAGACCGCCAGCCATGTGGACAAGATCCTCAAGGGCGCCAGGCCAGGCGACTTGCCGGTGGAGCAGCCGACGCAGTTTGAACTGGTGATCAACCTGAAAATGGCGAAAGCGATCGGCCTGAAGGTACCGCAGTCGATCATTATCCAGGCGACGCGGGTGATCGAGTAGCGCTGCGTTCCGGCGCAGGCACGTTGGGGCGGTGATCCGTGAGCGCCCCGCCTACTCGTGCCCGCGCAGGCCCTGCAGTTCTTCGGTGTACTCGCCGTCGATCAGGATGAAGGCGATCTTCGCAGGCTTGGTCCCGCGGTTGCTCCACGCGTGGTTGGTGCCGCGCTGCACCAGCACGTCGCCGGGCCCGAGCACGACTTCGGAATCGTCCAGCAACATGGTGATTTCGCCTTCCAGCACGATGGCGTAATCGACCGTTTCGGTACGGTGCATCATCGGGTGGCGGGCGTTCTTCTCGAAAGTGGACGCGGCCGCATTGCCCATGCCGGCGAACAGTTCCTTGACGTTGCTGGCGTCGAACTTTTGGGTTGCGTCCGGCACCAGCGTGTTGATGCGGATGACGGTGCCGCGCTGGGTGGGCAACTGGCGGCGCGGGCCCAGCGTGGGCTCGGCCTCGACCGGCGCGATGCGCGCGGGGGTGTCGTTGGTGCGCCATACATCGGTGGAGGCATAGCCGGGGCGCAGCTCCGAGGTGTGCACGAAGGGCGTGGCGCCGTCGGAGAGAACAATGGCTTTTCCGTCACTGTCGTGTCCGGTGACGACGCGCCGCACATAGCCGGGCTGGCCTGGAAGGGTGCTCATGGATGTGTCCCTGGTTTACTGCACATCGATCTTGCGGGTGGTGACGATGCGCGCCCACTTGGTGATTTCGCCTTCGACGAACTTGCCCATGTCTTCCGGGCTGGTAGAGACGGCGGTGCCGCCGAATTCGGTGAAGCGTTGCTGCACCTCCGGCATGGCCAGCACCTTGCGGATTTCGCGGTTGAGTTTTTCCACCACAGGCGCGGGCAGGCCGGTGGGGCCGGCGATGCCCAAGAAGGATGAGGCCTCGTAGCCCGGAAAAGTTTCCGCCACCGCGGGCACGCCAGGCAATTGCGCCGAGCGCGCCGGCGAGGTGATGGCCAGCGCGCGCACCTTGCCGGCCTTGAGCTGCGGTGCCACCACCGAGAGCGTGTTGAAGGCGACGTCCACCTTGCTGCCGCCCATCAGCTCCGTCAATGGTTGCGAACCGCCCTTGAAGGGGATGTGCGTCATGTCGATGCCCGCCGTGGCCTCGAACAGCCCGGTGGCCAGGTGGAACAGCGAGCCGACGCCGGCGGAGGAATAGTTGAGCTTGCCCGGCTGCGCCTTGGCCCCCGCCACCAGGTCGCCGAGGGTCTTGAACGGCGAATCGGCGCCGACGGCCACCACCAGCGGGTAGGAGATCATCATCGAGACCCAGCTGTAGCTCTTGACGGGGTCGAGCGGCAGCTTTTTGGCTGTCGCTGCCATGGTCGGGAAAGCGCCGCTCACCAGCAGCAGGGTGTAGCCGTCCGGCTTGGCACGCGCCACCGCCTCGGCCGCGATGACACCGTTGCCGCCGGGGCGGTTTTCGATCACCAGCGGCTGGCCCAGCCCGGATTCCAGCCGCTGGCCCACCAGGCGCACGACGATATCGGCGTTGCCGCCGGCGGCAAAGCTGTTGATGACGGTGATGGGGCGGGTGGGGAAGTCTTGCGCGGTGGCGGGGAGCGCCGCTGCCAACGCTGCAACGACAAAGAGCTGACGTAGTCTGTAAAAGCGCACTTGCATGTGATGTCCAATTCGGATGGCCTAACCGGTCGATGTTAATCGCAATAGCCGCGCGGGATGCACAGGGACGTGATGCGCCTGATCGATCTGTTGGCGCCTTGGGCCGCCCATTGACAATTTCTCCCATTTTGGGAGATGCTGGCCTTAATGAGGGTCATCGCCAAACGCAGCCTGCAAAGGTTTTGGGAACAGCCCGGTTGCGCCGACGCGCGTGGCCCGCTGCACAGTTGGTACGACGAAGCCATCAAGGCCAATTGGCGATCACTCCAGGACATCAAGAATCAGTACGCCAGCGCCAGCATCTGCGGCAACAACCGCGTAGTGTTCAACGTGGGCGGCAACAAGTACCGTCTGGTGGTTGAAGTGCAATACCGGGCGGGCATCGTATGGGTGAAGTTCGTTGGCACCCATGCCCAATATGACCGCATCGACGTGGAGAACGTGAATGACTATTAAGCCGATCCGCAACGACGATGATCTGACCGCAGCGTTCCGCCGGCTGGAAGCGATCTTCCAGGCCGAGGAGCAAACGCCGGAGGCCGACGAGCGCGATGTACTGGTGACGTTGGTGGAGGCCTACGAGAACAAGCACTATGACTTCGGCCAGGCCGACCCGGTTGAAGCCATCAAGTTCCGCATGGAGCAGCAAGGCCTGACCGCGCGCGACCTGGAGCAATTTATCGGACCGAGCGGCCGGGTCTCGGAAGTGCTCAACCGCAAGCGGCCGCTAAGCCTCGCCATGATCAGGCGGCTGCACGACGGCCTCAAGATTCCCTACGAGAGCCTGCTGGCGGAAGCCGGCTAGCCCTGCTCAACCAAACTCGTAAAGCGCCGCCGGATTGTCCACCAGAATCTGCCTGCGCAACGGTTCCTCCGGCACCCACTGCGCAAACGCGTCCAGCAGGTCACCGTCGTTCTGCATCTCGTCGTACTGGTTGGGGTGCGGCCAGTCGCTGCCCCACAACACCCTGTCGGGCCGGGCCTCGACCACGCCGCGCACCAGCGGCCGCATGTCGGCCCACGGGTAGCCCTGGGCGGACATGCGGTGCTGCCCGGAAACCTTCACCCAGGTGTTGCCGCGTTCCAGCAACTGCAGCAGCGTCTGGAACCCGGCTGAAGCCACGCCCTCCTCCCGCCGCACCCGCGCGATGTGGTCGATGAGGAGCGGGCACCCCGTGGCGATGAGCCGCGGCGCCAGCGCGATGAGTTCTTCCGCACGGTTCACATGCACGACGATATGCCACCCCAGCGCCCTGACCTCGCCGGCGATGGTTTCCAGATGCTCGAACCCCGGCGTGCCCTTGACCACCGTGGAAAGCCGCGTCCCGCGGAACCCCTGCGCATGCAGGGCGCGGATGTCGGATTCGGGCGTGTCCGGCCCGGTGACCGCCACCCCGCGCAAGCGCCCGGGCGCGGACGACACCGCCCTGGCCACCGCCCGGTTATCCGTGCCATGCACCGAGCCCTGCACCAGCACGGCCCGCTCGATGCCGATGGTATCGAGCATGCGCAAGTAGGTTTCCACCAGCGCATCCGGCGGGGTGAAGCTGCGTTGCTCCACATAGGGAAACAGGTCCGGCGGGCCGAACACGTGCGCGTGGCAGTCGCAGGCACCGGCGGGGGCGCGATAGTCGGGACGGCGGGTGTTGGGGTCGGGGGGGAGGCAGGCTTTCGTCATCTTTTTGCGCCGAGTGGTTGCGTGTATCGAGCAGCTTTGACATAGTAAACGGACGAAACGCCTGCAAAGTTGCACTCGCCGATTCAGAGTGCATCTGTACCGCAAAAGCCCTCTCAAATCATCGACTCCAGGAGATCACGATGGGACAACTCGCCGCAGAAGAAGCCTTGCAGCAGTCGACATCGTTCCAGAATTTCTATCGCTGCTATCGCTGTGGACACGAATGGTCAGATGTTTGGAGTGCGCAATGCGATGACGATTGCACTGAGTGTGGTGCGCGTCATGTCAGCCCATACACGTCTGAAGACGAATAATCGCCCTCATCGCGATGAATTCCGAAAACACTTAGTAGATCCTTGCCTGTGAGAAATGCTCCGGTCTCTTGGAAAAAGTCGGTTACGACTGCGCTTGGCCGATACGCAAATCGGCATCGAACGATATTGATCGAGCGCAAGAATTTTCTGGCAGAAGAGTTGCCAGCGGTTGTCGCCGAAACGGGAAGTCGAGGGGTAACACCATGGCAAACAGCGAGTCGCGTGTTGCAAGAACTCCGCGACGAAGGCTTCTTGTATTTTTCCGAATCGGGCGTCTATGCTTTGAACAATTCGGTAGTAGATGCCACTTCTGAAGATATTCCTTTGGATGTATTGGAAAACGCCTCCGTACAGGCGAATCTTCAACTGAAGGATGTCGAGTCCACAAGCGCAATTGGAACAGTTAGATTGCGCCGTGGAGTGCAAGCACTTCGCAAGGCCAACTTGCGAAATTATCAACACCAATGCGCGCTATGCGACATCGACGATGAGAAATTGCTGATAACAAGTCACATTGCCCGATGGGCTGACAAACCTGAGGCTCGCGGACATTTATCGAACGTCATTTGCATGTGTCGGATGCATGACTCCCTATTCGAGAATGGATACTTCGCCATCTCAGATTCAATGCGGATTTTTTGGCGCAACGGCGTCAAGAGCCGAGTGATATCAATTTGGCGTGATCGCTGCACAAGCGAGTTCCGGCTGCCCACGCTTAAGGTACCCGACGTCCGCTATCTTCAAGAACATCGGGCACGTGTCGGGCTCGAAAGCTAATTTCAGAACCTGGTGGAACGCAATAGAGCAGATGCGTACCAACGTCCCCAAACTTCCTGCACCCCACCAACCCCATCTCCCGCTCAATCTCCGTCTTCAACAGGTTGAGCACCTGCAACGCCCCCGCGCGCCCACCCAGGGCCGCGCCGTAGAGCGTGGGCCGGCCGATCAGCACGGCGTCCGCGCCCAGGGCCAGGGCCTTGAGTACGTCGCTGCCGCGGCGCACGCCGCTATCCATCAACACAGTGGCCTTGCCGCGCAGGGCCTGGGCGATTTCGGGCAGGGCGTCGATGGGCGCGATGGTGCTGTCCACGGTGCGGCCACCGTGGTTGGAAACGACTACCGCATCCGCCCCCAGTTCCACCGCCTGCTGCGCGTCTTCCGCGCGCAGGATGCCCTTGATCACCAGCTTGCGCGGCCACAGGGTGCGCAGTTGTTCCACGTCGCGCCAGGTCAGGTCCTCACACCGGGCGGCGGATTTGTTGGTGGAAAAGCCGGTCACTTTGCCTTGCAGTTCCGGCGGGTAGTTTTCGAACTTGGGCATGCCGTCGCCCAGCAGGTAGCGGCCCATCACGCTGGCAAACCAGCGCGGGTGGGTCAGCATGTCAACCGCGGAGCGGCGTGAAATACGGAACGGCACGGTAAAGCCGTTGCGGGCGTTGTATTCGCGGTTGGGCACCACGGAGCAGTCGGCCGTTAACACCAGCGCCTCGAAGCCATTGGCCTCCGCACGCTTCACCATGGCGTGGGCGATGCTGCGGTCGGCAAACATGTTCAGCTGAAACCACAGCCGGCCACCGGCCTCGCGGGCGATGGTTTCCATCGAGGTCATGGCGTTGGTGGCGAGCGTGAAGGGGATGTTGGCATCCGCCGCGGCGCGCGCCAGTTCCAGCTCGCCCTGGTACCACACCAGCCCGGCCGATCCGGTGGGCGCCACCGCCACCGGCATGGCCATGGGTTGGCCGAACAGTTCCGTCGCGGCGCTGCGGCCGGTCACGTCCACCAGCACGCGCGGGCGCAGCTTGATGCGGTTGAAGGCCGCGCGGTTTTCCGCCAGCGCCACCTCGTCTTCGACCCCGCGGTCGATGTATTCGAAAATGCCCTTGGGCAGGCGCTTTTTCGCGAGCGCGCGAAAGTCGTGCAGGTTGTAGGCGGGGATGGCCTTGGGCATGCCCGCCTCAATCGGTGGCGAGGTTGCCCTCGCGGATGACCTGGGCCCAGCGGCGCACGTCGTCCTGCACCACCCGCGCGAACTGCTCGCGCGGCATTTCCACCACGTCCACGCCCAGTTCGGTAATGGCCTTGCGGGTTTCCGCCACGGCCAGCACTTTGCGCACTTCGGCCGCCAAAAACTCCACAATCGCCGGCGGCGTGCCGGCGGGTGCAAAGATGCCGGCCCATACCGTCACGTTCAACGACGGGTAGCCCTGCTCGGCCGCGGTGAGCAACGACGGAAAAATGCTGCTGCGGTTCTTGCCCAGTGCGGCCACGGTGACGATCTGGTTGGCGTTCACCGGTTGCAGCGCCGTGGAGGCGGATACCGGCATCACCGGGAATTGCCCGCCGATCAGGTCTGTCATGGCCGGGGCGCCGCCGCGGTAGGGGATGTGCGTCATCTCCAGCTTCATGGTGCGTTTGAGCAGTTCCATGGTGAGGTGCTGCACGGTGCCGGTACCGGCCGAGCCATACGAGGTGTTCTTGCCGGTGCCGTAGGCCACCAGGTCTTTCAGATTGCGGATGTTGGCGCCGGGGTTGGCCACGATCACCAGCGGCAGTTCCATGATGGAGGCCACGGGCACCAGGTCGCGCACCGAGTCGTACGGCGGCTTCTTGCTCATGGAAGGGCCGATGGCCACCGAGCCGGATTCGCCCAGCACCAGGGTGTACCCGTCCGGCGCGGCCTTGGCCACGGCGCCCACCCCGATGCTGCCGCCCGCACCGGGGCGGCTATCCACCACCACCGGCTGCTTCAGGTTGGCCTGCAGGCGCGCCGTGAGCACCCGCGCCACCAGGTCGTTGGCGCCACCCACGGCGAAGGGGACGACCAGGCGGATGGCTTTGTCGGGGTAGGGTTGTGCGAAGGCGCCGGGGGCGAGGGCGCAAAGGGTGAAGGTGGCGATGGCCACCACGAACGACCGGTTGGTCATTTTCATTGTTTGTCTCCGGCCGGATTTTGTTGAGCACATGGGCTGGGCGCCGTTACTATCTTGTACAGTATTCTGGAACGTAACCTGAAGACTCAACATGGCGATCGAAACCACTTACAGCCAGGCCCGCAAGCGACTCAAGGGGCTCATGGATCGCGCTGTCGATGATCGGGAAGTCATTGTCATGCGGCGCCGTTCAGGTGCGGACGTGGCAATAATCGCGGCTGATGAGCTGGAAAGCCTGCTCGAGACAGTGCATTTGCTGCGGTCCCAAAAGAACGCAGAACGCCTCCTGGCAGCGCTTTCCCGGGCACGCGGGCAAGCGCTCGAAGCCGCGCCCCTCGCCAAGTAGGCTTACGCCGACCGCACCAGCCGCCCCGGCAGCGCGCCGGTGGCACGGCCGCGTTCCATCACCAGTTCGCCTGACACGAACGTCGCCTCATACCCTGTGGCGTGCTGCACCAGGCGGCGGCCGCCGGTGGGCAGGTCGTAGGTCATTTGCGGGGCTTCGAGGTTGAGGTTGGCGTAGTCGATCAGGTTGATGTCGGCCTTCATGCCCGGCAAGAGGGCGCCGCGGTCGTTCATGCCCAGGCCGCGCGCGTTGCGCTGGGTTTGCGCGTGGATCAGGAACTCCAGCCCCAGCTTCGGCCCGCGCTGGCGGTCGCGCGACCAGTGGGTGATCAGGTAGGTCGGGTAGCTCGCATCGCAGATGTAGCCGCAGTGCGCGCCGGCGTCGCCCAGGCCCAGGAGCGTGGCGGGGTGGGTGATCATCTCGCGCACCACGTCGAGGTTGTTGCCGGTGTAGTTGTAGAGCGGGAAGTAGAACTTCTTCCTGCCGCCGTCTTCCAGCATCAGCTCATAGGCCACCTCTTCCGGCGTGCGGCCGGTGGCCCTGGCGATGCCGGCCACGCTTTGCTCGGGCGTGGGTTCGTAGTCGGCATGCTCGCTGCCGAGCGGAAAAAGCTTGTGGAAATCGCGCGTGATCGAGGCCAGGCGCCAGTTTTCCGGCGGGATGGCCGCCTCCCTGATGAGGCGCGCCTTCAACTCCGGATTCTTCAGCCGCGCCACCCGTTCGGCCAGCGGCAGGTGGGCGATTTCCATGTAGCCCGGGGTCAGGAAGAAGGGCTGCATCGAGCATTCCAGCCCGTGCACCATGCCGATGGGCCGGCAAGCCACCTGTGCCTTGATGTCCAGGCCCTGGTTGCGCGCGGCGTCCACCCGCTGCATCACGGCGCGCCATTTGTCGGGCATGTGGTCGCGCTGCAGCAGCGTGAAGGAAAGCGGCCGGCCGCTCACCCGGGTGCAGTCGCGCAGGATGTTGAATTCCGCTTCGATGTCCTCGAAGTCGGAAATCATCTGCAGCACGCCCTTGCCGGTTTCGCCCAGGGCCTTGGCAATGCTGGTCAGCTCGCTCGCCGCCACGTCGAACGTCGGCGCCTGTTCGCCGCGCGAGGTCTTGTGCACGAAGGTGCGCGAGGTCGTAAAGCCCAGCGCGCCGGCCGCGATCGCCTCTTTCACCACGGCGGACATCTTGCCGATGTCGTCCTCGGTGGCCGGCTCGCGCCTGGCGCCGCGCTCGCCCATCACGAACACGCGCACCGCCGCATGCGGGATCTGCGCGCCCAGGTCCATGATGCGCGGGGTCCTGTCCACCGCGTCCAGGTACTGCGGGAAGCTTTCCCATTCCCACTTCACGCCTTCCTGCAAGACCGCGCCGGGGATGTCTTCAACCCCCTCCATCAGTTCCAGCATCCACTGGCGCTGGTGCGGGTGCGCCGGCGCGAAGCCCACGCCGCAATTGCCCATGACCGCCGTGGTCACGCCATGCCAGGAGGAAGGCGTCATCAGCGGGTCCCAGCTGGCCTGGCCGTCATAGTGGGTGTGGATGTCCACCCAACCCGGCGCGACCAAGAGGCCATCGGCATTCACCGTGCGTTTGGCGCTGCCTTCCACTTTGCCGGTTTCGACGATCCGGCCGTCTTTCACGGCGACGTCGCCGGTATAGCCGGCCACGCCGGTCCCGTCGATGATGGTGCCGCCGCGGATGATGAGGTCGTGCATGGAGTCTCCCTTGATTTTGATTCCGGCGCGCATGCGCTGTTGATTTGTATTCTTCAGGCCACCGCGAGCTTGCCAGGTCGTCCGGCGTCCAGAGTCGGCAGCATTTTGATTGACTCGCCCGCCTTGCCTTCGGCGACGCGCAGATCATAAAGGGCCTGCAGGTTAAGCCAGAACTGCGCGCTGGTACCGAAAAAGTGCCCCAGCCGCAAGGCCGTATCGCCGGTAACCGCGCGCTGGCCGTTGAGGATAGCCGTCACCCGATTGGTTGGCACACTCAACTTGCGGGCCAACTCGGCGGCGCTCATGCCCAGTTCTTCAAGCTGCTCGGCGAGGTGTTCGCCGGGATGGATCGCCATGCGTGCCATTTGCTGCCCCTCTAGTGATAATCGACGATCTCGACCTCGGTCGGACCGTTTGAGCCAATCGGCCATTCAAAGCAAATGCGCCATTGGTCGTTGATACGAATGCTGTACTGGCCCTTGCGGTCACCTTTCAAACCCTCAAGGCGATTGCCGGGAAGTTCCAGGTCGCGCAACGACACAGCCGCGTCGAGTTGATCGAGCTTCATTTCCGCCTTGCGGGCAAAACCCTCGAACGCCTTGACCCGCTTGCCTTCAGCGAACTCACGGGTGCGCTTGTCGCGAAACGAGACGATCATCGTCCGAATTCTAGGACACCGTTACTCGTTACGTCAAGCGTAACGATCGACTCTGCCCCCCATTTCCCGCCAAAACCCGCGCCGGGATTCGGGTTACCATTCGTGCCCCGCATTACGCGCAGGTGCCGCATAGCACCCGCATATGGAATTAGCGATACTTTTCGCCCTCATCCTCCTCAACGGCGTATTCGCGATGTCGGAAATCGCGCTGGTCACCTCCCGCAAGGCGCGCCTGCAGAAGTTGATCGATGAGGGCGACCGCGGCGCCGAAGCCGCCGCCAAGCTGGGCGCCGACCCCACCCGTTTTCTTTCCACCATCCAGATCGGTATCACCTCGATCGGCGTGTTGAACGGTATCGTCGGCGAAGCCGCCTTCGCCGTGCCGTTCGCGCACTGGCTGGAAAAATTCGGCATACCGCCGCATATCGCCGGCGTGCTCGCCACCGGCCTGGTGGTGCTGCTGATCACCTATGTGTCCATCGTGCTGGGCGAACTGGTGCCCAAGCGCATCGGCCAAACCCGCCCCGAGGCCATCGCGCGCGTGGTGGCCACGCCGATCGGCTGGCTGGCCACCGCCACCCGGCCTTTCGTGCTGCTGCTTTCCTCCTCGACCAACGCCGTGCTCACCGTCCTGGGGGTGCGGCACCTGCAGGGCAGCGCGGTCACCGAAGAGGAAATCCACGCCGTGCTCGAGGAAGGCACCAGCGCGGGCGTCATCGAGGCCAACGAGCACACCATGGTGCGCAACGTGTTCCTGCTCGACGACCGGCAGATCGGCTCGCTCATGGTGCCGCGCGGCGATGTGGTGTGCCTGGACACCGACCAGCCCTTCGAGCACAACCTCAAGATCATCGAGGACTCCGACCACGCGCGCTTTCCGGTGGTCCGCGGCGGGCTGGAGAACATCCTCGGCGTCGTCAACGCGCGCAAGCTCCTCTCGCGCATCGCGCGCGGCGAGAAGGCCGACCTCACCGCCGACCTGCAGTCGCCGCTCTATATCCCGGAGACGCTCACCGGCATGGAGCTGCTCGACAACTTCCGCGCCTCCGGCACGCAGATGGCCTTCATCATCGACGAATACGGCGAGCTGCTCGGCATCGTCACCCTGCAGGACCTGATCGAGGCCATCACCGGCGAGTTCCAGCCGCGCGACCCGGAAACCTCATGGGCCTTCCAGCGCGATGACGGCTCCTGGCTGCTCGACGGCCTGATCCCGCTGCATGAACTCAAGGACCGCCTCGACCTCGATTCCGTGCCCGACGAGGACCGCGGCCGCTACCACACCCTGGGCGGCATGCTGATGTTCCTCACCGGCCGCCTGCCGCGCACCGGCGACATCGTCGAATGGGAAGGCTGGCGCTTCGAGATCGTCGACATGGACGGCAAGAAGATCGACAAGGTGCTGGCCGTGCGTCCGACCGCCGCGGCGCTAACGGATACCGTGCCGGCGTAGGCGACGCGTCCGAACAAAACGCCGGCCCGCCAGGCCGGCATCCGCCCTGGCCCGGGGCGCGCGTTACTTGTCGGTCCAGGGCAGTTCCTTCCACAACTGGCGGAAGACCACGTCGCCCGCCTTGATCTCGGCCTCGTAGGCCTGCGGGGAGAGGTAGCGCACCGGCGCGAAGGCAGCCTCGGCGGCGGCCCTGAAGGCCGGGTCGGCGGCGGCGGCGGCGATCGCCTTGACCAGGCGCTCGCGGATCGCCGCCGGCAGGCCCTTCGGGGCCGCCATGCCGCGCAACGAGGCCATCTCGTAGTTGTAGCCGGATTCCCTGAAGGTGGGCCAGTCGGGCGCCATGCTCATGCGCGCGGCCGTCATCTGCCCGAGGCAGCGGATCGGCGAACCGCCCTTCAGGTACTGCTGGGCCTCGCCCACGTTGATGGCGGCCACCTCGATGTGCCGGCCGATCACCGCGGTGCGGGTATCGGCGCTGCCCTTGAACGGCACATGGGTCATCTGCACGCCGGCGGTCTTCTCGAACATCAGCATGGCCAGATGGTCGTCCGAGCCCACGCCGGTCGAGCCCACCGTCACCTTCTTCGGGTTGGCCTTGGCAAAGGCCTGGATGTCGGCCAGCGACTTGTACTGGCTGTCCCTGTGCACGCAGAAGGTGCCGGGGTCGTCGACGATGTTGCCGAGGTAATCGAAGCTGGCGATGCTCCAGGGCGCGGCGCGCTCGATCGGGATGGTCATGATCGGCGGGGTGTTGATGAAGCCGATGGTGTAGCCGTCGGTGGGCGCCTGGGCGATGGCGGCGAAGCCGATGCCCCCGCCGGCGCCGGGCCGGTTGATGACGTTGATCCTGGCACCGTCCCCGAGATACTTCTCGACGTACGGAATGATGTTGCGCGCGATGATGTCGGTGCCGCCGCCGGGCGCATAGGCGATGATCAGGTTGATCGGCTGGTCGGACGGCCAGGCGGCCTGCGCCGGGGCGCCGGCGAGCGCGGCGATCAGGCCGGCCGCGGCGGCCACGCCGCGGGCGCATCGGTTGCGGCCGGCGCGCCGGATGCGGTGCGCGAACGGGGTGCCGTGGGTCATGTCTCCTCCTTCAGGGCGGGATTTTTCGTGTCGTTCGAGTATACCGACGCCCCCGCCGGCGGCAAGCGGCGCTGCCCGGCCGACCCCGGCGGCCCGCCGCTCAGGCCGCGACGAAGCGGCCGAGCATGCGGTTGAATGCATCGGGCGCCTCGACATTGGGCAGGTGGCCGGCGCGCGGAATGATTTCGCACGCCAGGCGCGGGTCGCGCGCCGCGCGCGCCGCGAAGTCCGCGGCGATGCCGGCATCGCCCGCGCCGGCCGCCAGCAGCACCGGCACCTGTATCGCTTCGAGCGCGCTCACCAGGTCATAGGCGCCCATGCCGCGCGCATGGGCGGCGAAGCTGCCCGCGTCGGTGGCGCGGATCATCGCCGCGATGCGCTCGCGCAGCGCGGGTGAAACGCCGGACGCGCCGAACCATTTGGCAAGCGTCGGTTCGGCCAGCGCCGCCATCCCTGCGGCCAGCGCAAGGTCGGCGCGCCGCGCCAGGTCGGCCGCGGCCTGGGGTGACGACGCCAGCCGCGCCCCGCACAGCACGAGTCGGTCGATGCGCCGCGGCGCGCGGGCCGCGGCGGCCAGCCCGGCCAGCGCACCCATCGAGGTGCCCACATGGCAGGCCCGCCCGATACCGGCCTCATCCATCACCGCGAGCAGGTCATCGGCCAGCGCATCGGCATCGCGGCCGCCCGTGGCCGGATCGATGGCGCCCGTGGCCGGATCGCCGGCGCCCGCGACCGGATCGGAGCCGCCGTGGCCGCGATAGTCCCAGCGCAGCATGCGGTAGCGCAGCGCGAAGGCCGCCACCTGCGGCGCCCACAGGGTGAGGTCGGTGGCCAGCGAGTTGGAGAACACCAGCCACGGCGCGCCGAGCGGGCCGTCGATGCGCACCTGCAACCGGCCGCCACGCACATCCACGCGGTGCGTATGGCCGGCGCCCACTTTAGTCGACCTTCACGCCCAGGGTCGGCAGGACGCGTTGCCACGCCGCCGCCTCTTCGGCGAACTGGCGCTGCGTGTCGGCCGGGGAGCCGCAGGCGGGCACGTTGCCCATCTGCACCATGGCGGCGCGGGTGGCCGGCTCCATCAGCGCCTTGCAGAACGCGGCATGCAGCCGTTCCACCACCGCCTTCGGCGTGCCGGCGGGCACTGCCACGCCCCACCAGTTGGAGGCATTGATGCCGCCCAGCCCGGCCTCGTTGAAGGTGGGCACCTCGGGCAGGGCTTCGAGTCGCGCCTTCGAGGCCACCGCCAGGGCGCGCAGCTTGCCGGCCTTGACATGCGCGGCGCCGACACCGGCGCCAGCCAGGTAGAACTGCACCTCGCCGGCGAGCAGCGCGGTGACCACCTGCGAGGCGCCCTTGTAAGGCACATGCGTCATGCCGAGACCATGCGCCTTGTTGATCGCCTCGGCCGAAAGGTGCGGCGTGGTGCCGCTGCCCGGCGAGCCGTAATTCACCTTGCCCGGATTGGCCTTGGCAAAGGCGACGAACTCGCGGAAGTTCTGCGCCGCGACGCCCGCCGGCACGAACAGCACCGAGGGCACGTCCACCAGCACGGTGACCGGGTCGAGGCGCTTCAAGGGATCAAAACCCAGGTCCTTGTAGAGAAACTGGTTGATGGTGAAGTTGTTGGTGGCCGCCACCAGCACGGTGTAGCCGTCCGGGGCCGCCTGCTCGACAGCGCGGGTGCCGATGTTGCCGCCGGCGCCGGGACGGTTCTCCACCACGATGGTCTGGCCGAGCTCGGTGCGCAGGCCGTCGGCTACGCGCCGCGTGACCACGTCGCCCATGGCGCCGGCCACATAGGGCACCACCACGCGCAGGGGCCGCGATGGCCAGGGCTCGGGGCTTTGCGCGAAGGCGGCGGTGGCGGCGACGCCGGCGGCCAGGAGGCCGGTGCGGGCGAGTTGCTGCAGGGTCTGGATGTGCATGTGGGTTCCCGGTTCAAACATCGACGCGCAGCAGGTCGGCCGCCAGCTGCAGCGGGCCGCTGTAATGCTTGCGGATGTCGCGCACCATCTCGTCCATCAGGTGCGGGCCCATCTGCTCGACCGGAAAGTGGTGCGTGGCCACTTTCTTGATGAGCGCATGGGTGGAATCGAAGTGGCCGAAGTGCGTGGGCAAGAGGCGCTTGACCCCGGCACGCGAAGCCAGCTGCCCCAGTTCGGTGGGGCTGGTATGGGCGAAGGTGCCCACGCCGGTCCTGCGGCGATGCTCGATGAAGGATTCCGGAAAAGTGCATTCGTGGATCAGCAGGTCGGCGCCGGCGGCCAGGCGCTCCATCGAGGCGCACGGCGCGGTGTCGCCGGAGAAGGCCACCACCTTGCCCTCGGCCTCGAAGCGCACGCCGAAGCACTCGGAGATCTCGCGCGGAATGTGCTCGACCCAGTCGCACACCATGCGCACATGCGCATCCTCGTAGGCCACGCCGGGAGATGCCTCGATCACCTTCGGCCGCACCGCCGCGAGGTTCTTCTGGCGCCGCGGATAGCTGCTGCGCGCCTCGAAGTCGGCCTTGAAGGCGCCGCCCTCGAACAGATTCTTCACGAAATGGTTGGTGCCTTTCGGCCCGATCACCACCGGCGCGTCCTCGCGGTCCCACATCCAGCCGGTGATCACGAAGAGTGGAAAGTCGCAGATGTGGTCGTGATGCAGGTGGGTGAGGAACACCGCGCTCACGTCCGCCGGGCTGACGTTGGCGCGCACCATGTTGCGCGTGATGCCGGCGCCGCAGTCGAACAGGTAGTTGCGGCCGTTGTCGAGCGTGACCAGGATGCCCGACTGGGCGCGGTCGGGGTCGACGAAGGCGGCCCCGGTACCCAGCATGGTGATGCGCATTGCGATGCTCCGTTGAAGGTCGTGTAGCAGTATAGAACCCGCTGGCCACCCCGTCTGGAACAAAACCTGCCATACATGCTGTGCCCGCACGCGCAAGCGCGAGCCGACCAGGCCATGTCCGAAGGAACCCGCATGAAACGTCGCACCACGCGCGTTTCGGCTGCCGGCGCACAGTGACTGGTGGCGCCGAACAAACGGGTCGCCAGCGGTGACTGCACCGGCCATGCCGAAACCGTGCTGGTGCGTAAAGCCACCGCCGCTCGGCAATAGGCGAGGGTAATACCCTAAAGCGGACTTATCTCACGAAAACTCAACTCTTCGATTGTGAAAGCCTTGCCAAACCCGTAGCCTGAGGGCGTTGCATCTCACCCAACGCATAAGAAAGGCATCGCATGAAGCGTCGAACTTCCCCAGCGTCAACGCAACCGCGCCTGCGCGGGCTCGTGGCCGCGGTGCTCACAGCCGCGCTCTGCGGCGTCGCCCCCGCGCAGACCACGATCGGCATCGGGCAGTCTTTGGTGGTGTCCCAAAACACCAGCTTCGAATCCAACTCTCCGCTTATCCTGGACGGCGGCTCCCTCCGTATCCGCAGGTTTGACATCCCGTTGACGGTCGATGCCACCGACGCGATCCTGCGCAACGGCGCCATTTCGAGCGGTAACGATCAATTTCCCGCCACCATCAATTTCTTTGGCACGACCAAGATCGGGAACCCGACGAGTACCGGTTCCTTCCCGGCCAACGCCATGTATTTCATTTCGCCGACCGAGTCGTTCTGGACGGTCACCAACCGCGGCGCTTTCGAACTAAAAAGCGGCTATCTGGTCCTGTCAGGCTTCACCTCGCTGCGCAGCGCCTCCCCTAGTAGTGGCCGGGCCGGTATTTCGCTCGAAAACGACAGTTCCATCCTGGGCGATCCGGGAAAAACCGGGAGCTACGGCACCCCGCAACAGGTGACAATCCCTCCTGCCGGATTTGTGGGCTTCGGTGCTGGCCTGTTCCTCGACGGAACGAGCGCAAATCCTGGGGGCCTGGGCAAGATAAGCGGAACGGGAACCAGCGAGATCAGGGTCCCGGTGACGTCGAATTCCAGCAACATCGTGGTTTTCAACGGCACGTTGGCCCTGACCAACAGCGGCAATCACAACAACAGCGGTTTTTACGCGGACCCGTTCGGAGTCAACCCCGGCAACTTGAACCCAGGCAACCTCATCATCTTCGGCTCCTACCCCTTCGGCGCCGACAACATGTATGCCTTCACCGGCACCAACACCACCGATACAGGCCGGTTCTTGCTCGAACCCGGCGTGGTCCTGCGGGTCACCGGCGAGGCCTCCGTATGGCGTCAGCAAGCAAACTTCCAGGCCCTGGGAACCATCGACCTCGATGGCGCCCGCCTGGTCAATAGCGGCACGCTGGCGGCAGACAAGATCACCGGCAGGTCGTATACCGGGCCCGGGTTCAGGATAGCCAACTTGGAGAACACGACCACCGGTACCTTCAGCGGCAATATCCAAGCCGGACGCAATTTCTTTCGCGTCGATCTCCTGCAAACGGTGCAGATCTCCAACAGGGGCCGGTTCGAAATCGCTGGCAACCAGACAGTAGAGGCAAACAATTTCGCAAACCATGACGGCACCCTTGTGGTCAATGGCCAGCTCTCGAACTACGGCGGGAAACTCCAGGTGCTGGGCGGCGTGCTGAGCGGCAACGGCATCATCAACTCCGACACGTTCGTCGGCGGCGGGCCGGGCGTGGCGACGTTCAGGCCCGGCAGCAGTCCCGGCACGATGACCATCAATGGAGATTTCTCGTTGCTGCCGGGCGGCGTGCTCGAACTGGAAGTCGAATCCACGCCCGGCGGCATCGCATTCGACCAGCTGGTGATCAGCGGCAGCATCCTGCTCAATGGCCGCGTCAGCTTCCTGGTCGGCGCCGGGGTCACGGCGTCGGATGTGGCCGGGCTCAACTTCTTTAGCTGTGCCGGCACGTGTCAGATCGAATATGGCACCGACTTCTCCGCGGATTTTCCCAACCGCCCCGGCTCGACGTGGAGCACAGACAGCCAGCGGATCACGAATCTTGCGGCGCCGTTCGACCCCTCGGCGCCATCCGGTCCCCCGCTCTTTCCTCCGCCCCCGTGGGCCCCTACGGCGCCTGTACCTGAACCCGCGCCGTTCGTCATGATGCTTGCAGGCCTGGGCCTGGCGGGCTGGATGTCGCGCCGGCGCCTGCGTACCACCCGGGACTGAATTCGCCAGGGCTGGCGGCACTGCGGGCGATCAGGCCTCCGCCTCGGCATCCTCCTTGAGGAAGATCGAGTAGATCAGCGGCAGAAGCGCCAGCGTGAACACGGTGGCCGAGACGATGCCGCCGACGATCACCACCGCGAACGGACGCTGCGTCTCCGAGCCGATGCCCTGCGAGATCGCGGCCGGCAAGAGGCCCAGCCCGGCCATCAGGGCCGTCATCAGGATGGGGCGCATGCGCGCCACGGCGCCCTCGATGGTGGCGCGGTCGAAATCGAGCCGGTCGCGGTGCAGTTCCATGATGTGCTCCACCATGATCACGCCGTTCTGCACCGAGATGCCGGCCACGGCGATGAATCCCACCGCCGCCGAGACCGAAACATGCAGACCGGCCAGCGCCAGGCCGGCGAATCCGCCGATGGCCGTGAACGGGATCATCATCAGCACCACCAGCGCGCGCTTCATCGACCTGAAGGCCCAGAACAGCAGCGCGAACATCGAGAACAGGCTCACCGGGATGATCACCTGCAGGCGCTTGAGCGCGCGTTGCTGGTTCTCGAACTGCCCGCCCCAGGTGATGAAGTAGCCCGGCGGCAGGCCCACCTCCCTGGCCACGCGCGCCTGCGCCTCGGCGACGAAGGAGCCCTGGTCGCGCTGGAACAGGTTGACCTTCACCGGGATCAGCCGTCCGCCGTTCTCGCGACCGATGCGCGAGGCGCCCTGCTTGACCTCGATGGTCGCGATCTCCGACAGCGACACGCTGCCGGGCGTGGTGCCGGGCGCGGCGCCCGCCCCCGGCGGCAGCGGCACCTGCAGGTGGGCGATGTCGTCGACGGCGTCGCGGTAGGCCTGGTTGAGCCTGACGGTGACATCGAAGCGGCGGTCGCCCTCGAAGAAGGTGGACACGGCCGAACCCGCCAGCGCGGTCTGGATCACGCTGCCCGCATCGGCGATGTTGATGCCCAGGCGGGCGATCTTTTCGCGGTCGAGCTTCACGTAGAGCTCGGTCTGGCCGCTGATGCGGAAGCTCGCCACGTCGGTGGCGCCGCGGATGGAATTGAGGATGGAGACGATCTGGTCGGCCTTTTCCTGCAGGATCTCGAAATCCGGCCCGTAGACCTTGACAACGATCTCGCCGCGCGCGCCGGAGAGCGCCTCTTCCACGTTGTCCTGGATCACCTGCGAGAAATTGGTCGGGATGCCGGGCAGTTCGCGCAGCTTCCTGCGCATGTCCTCGACCAGTTCCGGCTTGTTGCGGAAGCGCCATTTCTCGCGCGGATGCAGCTCGGCCAGCACCTCCAGGTTGTTGGGGCCCTTGGGGTCGGTGCCGTCGTCCGGGCGTCCGACCTGGGTGACCAACTGCCGCACCTCGGGGTACCTGGTGAGCGCGGCGCGGATGTTCTGCTCGATCTCCTTGGTCTGCGCGAGGCTGGTCTGCGGCGGCATCGACACGGTGAGCCAGATGTTGCCCTCGTCGAGCTTGGGCAGGAACTCGCTGCCCAGCAGCGGCACCAGCGAGAAGGTCAGCGCGAGCAGGCCGAGCGAGACGCCGATGACCGCGGCGCGCATCTTCGCCAGCCGCACCAGCGTGCCGCGGTACCACCCCTGCAGGCGGTGCATCCACTCGATGTGCTTCTCGGCCATGCTGTTGGTGCGCATGTTGTAGGCCAGGAGCGTCGGCACCAGCGTGAGGGTGAGCAGGATCGCGCCCAGGAGCGCGAACGAGAGCGTCAACGCCACCGGCGAGAAGATCTTGCCCTCGACCCGCTGGAAGGTGAAGATCGGCAGGAAGGCGATGATCAGGATGGCCTTGGAAAAAAGGATGGGGCGCCCCAGCTCCACCGCGGTGTTGCGCAGCGCGGTCATGCGCCAGGAAACGCTGTCGTTGTGCGGGTTGGCGTCGTCGCGCGCCATGGCGAGCTTGACCATCAGCGCCTCCACCAGCACCACCGCGCTGTCGATGATGATGCCGAAGTCGACCGCGCCCAGCGAGATCAGGTTCGCCGAGACGCCGCGCGCGTCGATCATGATGAAGGCGAACAGGAGGGACAGCGGGATCACGCTGGCGACGATCAGCGCGGCGCGCCAGTTGCGCAAAAACACCATCAGGATGGCGATCACCAGGGCCGCGCCGACGGCGAGGTTCTCGCCCACCGTGGCCACGGTGTGGTTGATCAGCCTGGTGCGGTCGTACACCGGGCGGATCTTCACGCCCGCCGGCAGGTGCTTCTGCACCTCCTCGACGCGTTCCTTGAGGGCCTCGATGATCTTGGCCGGGTTCTGGCCCTTGGTCATGATGACGATGCCCTGCACCACCGAGTCGCGCTCGTAGTCGGGCGCGTTCTCGAGCCCGCGGCCGGCGTAGGCGACGATGCCGGAGCGCACCCGGCCGCCGATGCGCACCTCGCCCAGGTCGGACACCAGCACCGTCTTGCCGCCGCGCGCGGCCACCACGGTGCGGCCGATGTCGTCCAGGCTTGTGGCCAGGCCGATGCCGCGGATCACCAGCGACTCCGCGCCGCGCCGCAGCAGACCGCCGCCGAAGTTGGCGCTGTTGTTGGCCAGCGCCGTGCTCACCTGGTCGAGGGTGACCGAATAGCGCTTGAGGGCATACGGGTCGATGCGCACCTGGTATTCCTTGACCGCGCCACCGAAGCTGACCACATCGGCCACGCCCGGCACCATGCGCAGGCGCGGCTGTATCACCCAGTCCTGGATGGCGCGCGCCTCGTACTCGGGCATCTCCTTGGGCACCTCGAGCACGTAGCGGTAGATCTCCCCGACGGCGGTGGCGAGCGGGCCGAGGGTCGGCGAGACGCCGGGCGGCAGGTTGACGTTGGCCAGGCGCTCCATCACCTGCTGGCGCGCGAAGTAGTCGTTGGTATCGTCGGCGAAGGTGAGGGTCACCACCGACAGGCCGGTGATGGACACCGAGCGCACCTGCGTCATGCGCGGCGTGCCGGCCATGCCGATCTCGATGGGCAGGGAAATCGCGCGCTCGACCTCCTCCGGCGCCTGGCCGCGGTACTGGGTGACGATCTGCACCTGCACGTCCTGCACGTCGGGAAAGGCCTCGATGGGCAGGTTGAGGGCGGCGCGGATGCCGAATGCGAACAACGCGAGCGAGGCCAGCAGCACGAACACGCGCTGCCGGATGGCGAATGTGATGAGTCTTTCGAGCATGGCGCGGTGCCGGAAGCGCGCGGCCTAGGAGCCCGAGGCGAGCTCGGACTGCAGCAACAGGGCCCCGCCGACGATCACGCGTTCGCCCCGGGCCACACCCGCCTTCACGTAGGCGTACTCGCGGTCCTGCACCGCCAGTTCCACCTTGCGCTTGAGGAAGACCCCCGGCCGGGTCTCGATGAACACGTAGGTATAGAGGCCTTCGGTCACCAGCGCGCTGTTGGGCAGGCGCACGGCGTTGTAGCCCTCGGTGGTGAGCAGCGAGACGCGCGCGTACATCTCCGGCTTGAGCTTGCCGTCGGGATTGGCCAGGTCGCAGCGCACCTGGATGCGCCGGGTGTCGGCATTGACCACCTGGCCCACCCGCGCCACGGTGGCGCGGAACACTTCGCCGGGATAGGCCTCGACCGACACCGCCACCGGCAGCCCGGACTTGACCTGCGCCAGGTATCGCTCCGGCAGGTCGATCAGGACCCACAGGCGCCGCGTGTCGGACACCACGAAGAGCGGATCGGCCATGCCCGGCTGCACCTCCATGGCGGGATTGGCGCGGCGTTCGGCCACCACGCCGGCCACCGGCGAGCGCAGGGCCAGTCCGCGCTCGTCGGCGCCGCCGTTCGGGCTCAGGTTCTTCAGGCGCAGGCGCGCGCGCTGGGTCTCGGCCTGGGCCTGCGCCATGTCGGCGGCCGCCGCCTCGAAATCCTTGCGCGGAATCACCTCGGCGTCGAGCAGCTTCTGCGCGCGCTCGAGCGAAAGCTTCTTGCGCGCCTCGTCGGCCTCCGCCTTGCGGGTGTCGGCAATGGCGGCGGCTAAGTCCGGCGCATCGACCATGGCCAGCACAGCGCCGGCCTTGACGCTGTCGCCGGCGGCCGCGGCCAGGCGCACGATGCGCCCGGCGACCGGCGAAGTGATGCGCGCGGTGGCGTCCTCGTCGTAGGCCACCCGGCCGTTGAGCGGCTCGGCGATCGGCAGCGGCGCCTCGACGGCGGGCTCGGCCTTCACGGCGGCGAGTTGCGGCGAACCCTCCGGAAACGCCAGCTGGTTGGGCGCCTTGGTCTCGGCCTTGGCTTCGGCCCTGGTCTCGCTGGCGGCGGGACCCGCGCTGCCGCGCGCGAGGTAGCCGGCCGCGCCGGCCAGCGCGGCGATGGCGAGCATGCCGCCGAGGGTACGCATGGTCATGTCTATTGCTCTTTCCTGGAGTCGCCTTCGGCGATGGCCAAGGCATCGGCGGGAAGTTCTTCGACGCCGGCACGCAGCGCGGCCAGCGCCCTGGCATGCTCGGCGCGCGCGGCCGAGGCCTCGATCTGGATGGCGCGCAGGGTGCGGCGCGCGTCGAGCAGGTCCAGCGCGCCGATGGCGCCGTTGCGGAACGCGAACTCGGCGGCCTCCGCGCTCCTGTTCGCCTGCGGCAGCAGGTCGCGCTCGATGCGCGCACGGCGCTCGCGGGCGGCGGCCACATCGGCGCGCGCGCGCGCGATCTCGGCCTTCGCCAGCGCCACGGTGCGGTCGTAGGCGTCGCGCGCCGCGTACCAATCGGCCTGCGCGCGCGCGGCTTCACCTTCGTAGCTGTGGCGCAGGAACAGCGGCAGCGCGACCCCCACGCCGAAACTGTTGCCGGAACCGGCGCTGTTGGCCTCGCTTATCGGGTAATGCTCGAACTGCGCGCTGACGGTGACGTCGCGGGTGCGCAGCGAGCGCGCCAGCGCGCGCGCGCGATCGGCCGCCTCGAAGCGCGCGGCCGCGGCGCGCACGTCGGGGCGGCGCCCCAGCGCGTCCTGCGCTGCCGGGCCCGCGTCCTGCGCTGCCGGGCCCGCGTCCTGCGCTGCCGGTCCGGCGTCCTGCGCTGCCGGTCCGGCATCCTCGGCGCCGGGCCAGGGAGAGGAGGCGCGCAACGCCGCGGCATCGGCCTCGGCCCCCATCAGGACCGCCAGCGCCAGGCGCGCGCCTCGTCGGCCGCGGCGGTGGTGACATCGTTGGCGGCGCGCGCGGCGTCGACGCGGATGCGCGCGACATCGGCGGCGGCCAGGTCGCCGGCCTTTAAGCGCTGTTCGGCAGCCTGCACGCTGCGCGCGAACAGGCGCGCCGTTTCCTCGGCGCCGCTGCGCCTTTCCTGGGCGGCCTGCAGGTCGTGGTAAGCCGAGCGCAGGGCGAAGAGCTGGGTGCGGGCGATCTCGCCCAGGTCGGAGCGCGCGGCCGCCACCAGCGATTGCGCCGCCGCGACGCGCAGTTCGGCCTTGCCGCCGCGCTCGATGGTCTGCGAGATGCCGACGATGGTGTCGACGGTCTTGTCGCGCAGGGTGCCCGAGCCGATGCCGCGGTTGCGGTTGATGTTCTGGACGGCCACGCCGAGCTGCGGGTTGGGTTTCTGTCCGGCGATGGCGGTGTCGGCGCGCGCCTGCTCCACCGCGCGTCGCGCCAGGGCGATGTCGCGGTTGCCGGCGAACATGCGCGCCTCGGCCGCCTGCAGGGTGAGCGCGGTCTCTGCGCCGGCCGGCGCGCTTACCTGCGCGTGCGCCGCCGCGGCCGCCAGCGCGACCATCCCCGCGATGCTGTGCGCGCGCCTCATGCGGGCTGCGGTGCCGCGGGGCCTGCGGTGCGGGCGATCGGCAGAGTAAGCACGAAACGGCTGCCGCCGCGCTCCGCGCTCTCGACCGCGACGCCGCCGCCATGCAGGCGCGCCACCATGTCGACCAGATAGAGGCCGACGCCGGTGCCGGCGACGTCGCTCACGTTGCTGCCGCGGAAATAACGCTCGAACAGATGCGCGCGGTCCTTCTCGGGTATGCCGATGCCGTGATCCGAGACCGCTACTTGCACCCTGTCTCCCGTGACCGAGACGGCGACCTCTATCGGGCTGCCTGAGGGTGAGTACTTTATGGCGTTCGACAGCAGGTTGCTGACGGCCTGGAACAGCAGGCGCGGGTCGCCGGTGGCGGCAATCGCCTGTCCCGCGCCCGCCTCGACCAGGCATGCGGCGGGCGCGACCTCGCGGTGCATCTGGCAGGCCTGGCGCACCACGCCGGCGAAATCGATCTCCTCGCGGTGCAGGCGCACGTCGCCGTCGAATACCCGCGAGGTGTTGAGCAGGCTGTCGATCAGGCTGGTCATGCGGGTGACGGCGGCGCGGATGCCGCGCGCACGCTCGGCCAGGTCGGCCGGCTCCAGCCGCTCGCGCATGCGGATCAGCCGTTGCGCATGGCTGTCGATGATGGTCAGCGGGGTGCGGAATTCATGCGAGGTCATGGAGACGAAGTTCTGCTGCTGGGTGGTCAGGCGCCGCTCGGCGTCGAGCGCCTCGCGCAGGGTCTGCGCCTGCTCGCTCAAGGCCTTCTGGCTTTCGACCAGGTCGATGGCGTTGTTGCGGAACACCTGCACCGCGCGCGCCATTTCGCCGATCTCGTCGGCGCGGCCGGCGCCGCGGATTTCCAGGCGGGTCTCGTTGGCGGCCAGGCGGTGCATGCGCCCGGCCAGGTCGAGCAGCGGGTCGGAGATCGAGCGGGTGATGTAGACGATGGCGCCGGCCAGGCACAGGGCGGCCAGCAGGATGGCGCCGATGATCAAGGAGCGCGAGGCGCGGTAGATGCCGGCTTCGCGCTCGGTGGCCAGGCGCGCGCCTTCGACGTTGTGCTCCACCAGCAGGGTCAACGTGTTGCTGGCGGCATTGAAAGCCTCGCGCGAGGCGCCCTTGTTCATGGCGATGGCCTCGCGGCGCTTGCCGGCCGCCACCAGGGCCATCACCTCGTCGGCGGCGCGGCGATAGCCGTCCCACTGGCCGGTGAAGCGGCCGTAGAGCTGCAGTTCGACCGCATCCTTGGGAAGGGCCTCGTAGGCGGCGCGGGTCTTGTTGAGCGCCGCGGTAAGGGTGGCCAGCTCGCGCTGGGCGGTGGCGGACTCCACCGGTTCCAGCGCGATCAGGGTGGCGGCCTCGGCGGCGCGGAAGTCGGAGACCAGGTTGTTGAGCTCCCCCAGCACCGGCGCGGCCGACAGCCAGTGGCTGCGGATTTCCGCCGAGGCCTGGTTCAGGGTGCCGATGCGGTTGATCGAGAACAGCCCCACGCCCACCACCAGCAGCAGGAACAGGCCGAACACCAGCGAGAGGCGGGCACGGATCGAATCGAGCTTGAGCATGCGGGCGCCGCGCGGTGTGCTGTGGCCGGAAAGCGGGTTATGCGGGCGCGGCGGCGCGGCGGCGGCCGTCACGGCTCGATGATGCCGCCGGCGGCGGCCTTGACCGCGGCCTCGATGCGGGTGGCGGCGCCCAGCTTGTTGCGGGCGCTTTCGGCATGGAAGTCGACCGTGCGCTTGGCCACGCCGATGATGCTGGCGATCTCGCCGGAGGTCTTGCCGCGCGCCGACCAGGTGAGCACCTCGATCTCGCGGTCGGACAGGGAGACGTTGCGCGGCCACACCTCCATGCGCGCCACGCCGGCCAGACGCGCGCGGATGATGGAGACGAGGATCTCGAAATCGATCGGCTTGGTCACATAGTCGTCGGCGCCGAGCCTGCGGCCCTTCAGCTGGTGATCACGGTCGACCAAGGCGGTGAGAAAGACGAAGGGCATGCGCGCGAAGCGCGGCGCCAGCGCGGTCAGCCGCTCGAGCACCTCGAAGCCGGACATCACCGGCATGGTCACGTCGCACAGCACCAGATCGGGTTCGTGGGTGAGGATGGCGGCGAAGCCGCTGGCGCCGTCATGGGCCTGGACGACCGCAAATCCGCTGTCGACGAGTTCCTCGGCCACCAGTCCGGCGGTTTCGCGGTCGTCTTCGATCAGCAGGATCTTCATCGTGCTCGCGGCCAATGCAGGACTCTCACAATGCAAGGCGGAAACCCCAAAGGATACAGTCTGGCGAATGCGCTTCAGGAATGCCCGGCATGGCTGCCCCGCGCGGCTGCACGCCATGAATGCACGTCATGAAGGCACGTCATTCATGCCCACGACCGGGATATCCGGCGGCCGCACATGCCGGCCGGTACAGGCGGGCCCGGCGCTTTTACCATCAGGCGGCGCCCGGGCCGGCACCCCGACCAGCGCGCCGAATTGTGAGCCGCACCGCGCCGGGCGGTCTACTGTGATTTGTGACAGTCACGCTACGCGGCGGCGCGGCGTGGCGCCGCGCGGATGGAGACAGCCGCCCGGCGCCGGACGCGCCGGCCGCGGCAGGTTCAGCGGCGCGCGGCGCCGGTTATTCGGCCCAGAAGCGCTCCAGGTGGGCGATGCCCCATTTTTCCGGGCTCTCGATGCTGACGATTTTCTCTGCCCCGCCGGCGCGCGCGAGGTCGATGGTTTCAGGCTTGATATGCACCCCCGACTTGGTCGAGAAGAACGCCTTGACCACCGGCGTGACCAGCGACTTGGAGGTGTTTTCGGTCACCACCGCCAGGCGCCCGGAGGCGAGCTTGACCAGCGAGCCCACCGGGTAGATGCCGATGCTCTTGACGAAGGCGCGGAACACGCCTTCGTCGAAATGGCCGTTGCACCAGCCGTTCATCCTGCGGATGGACTCGGCCGGATCCCAGCCGGCCTTGTAGGGCCGGTCCGACGTGATGGCGTCATAGACATCGCACACCGCGCCCATCCTGGCCAGCAGGCTGATCTGGTCGCCCGCCAGGCGGTGCGGATAGCCGCTGCCGTCGATCTTCTCATGATGGTGCAGGCAGACCTCGCGCACCGCCTCGCTGGCGCTGCCACCCTCGACGAGCAGTTGGTGGCCGCGCTCCGGATGGCCCCTGACCACCGCGAATTCCTCGGCGGTCAGCTTGCCGGGCTTGTTCAATACCGCCATCGGCATCATCGCCTTGCCGACATCGTGCATCAGGCCGGCCATGCCGGCCTCGCGCGTGGCGGCCTCGTCCAGACCGAGGTTGCGGGCCAGTGAGACCATCATCGCGCACACCGCCACCGAATGCATGTAGGTGTAGTCATCGACCGACTTCAGGCGCGCCAGGCTGACGATGGCGCCGGGATTGCGGCTGACCGAACTGGCGATTTCCTCGACCAGGCCGGCCGCCGCGCCCGGCCCGATGGCGCGGCCCATGCGCGCCTCCTCGAACATGGAGATCACATAGCGCTTGCCCTCGCCGATGATCTTCTTCGCGCGCACGACTTCCACCGCCATCGAGGTCGGCTTGGGTTCGGCCCGTTCTGCCCGCCGTGCCGGCGCCGGCGCGACCGTGACCGTCACGACCGGCGCCGGCGGCGGTTCGTCGTCCAGACCCTGGGAAGAATCGATCCAGACATGGCGGATCCCGCTGTCGGCGATCTGGCGAATGTGGTCCGGGTCCTTGATGACGAACTTGGAGCGCAGGAAGGGATGCTGCAGCCAGGAGCCGGCCATGCCCTCCAAGTACATGCCGACCTTGAGGTTTTCGACAGGAATCTGCTTTCTCATCGCGATTGGTGCCAAAAGTCGCCGTAAGGGGGCAGGGACGCGCCTGCCGGGTTGAACCTGGGGATGTCAGGCGGGGCGATGCCCGCCGCGACAGGCGCGCGGACCGCCGCCTGACTCGACATTTATCGGCACTCCGGCCGCAAGCATGACCCCTTGGACGGCGCATCTTTGGCAAAATGCGGCAAGGCAGTGGCCAGGCGGGATTCGGGTCCGGCCTTGGTGCGCCGTCCCGCGCCCGGGTGGCATTGAGAGGAGAACCGAAAAACATGCCCAAATCCTGCCTTGCATGCCACGCCGGCCACAGCGCGCCTGCCGCCGTGGCCATCGACATGTCGACCGGGCCGGTATCCGGGGAGTGGGCATGAAGAAATTCGCCGCACTCGCCGTGCTGCTGGCCCTGGCCCTGGCGGGCGGCGCATGGTGGTTGACCCACAACATGGACAGCCTGCTCAAGCACGCCATCGAGAAGTACGGCAGCGAGATGACGCGTGCCAAGGTCAGCGTCGGCGCCGTCGAAATCAGGCCCGCCGACGGACGCGGCGTGATCCGCGGCCTCACCGTCGGCAACCCGGCCGGGTTCAGGACAGCGCATGCCATCAAGGTGGCCGAGATCGAGGTCGCGCTGGACATCGGGACCCTCACCGGCAGCGTGATCACGGTGAAGAAAATCGCCGTCAAGGCGCCGGAGATCATCTACGAGAAGGGCGACTCGCTGACCAATTTCGACGCCATCCAGAAGAACATCGCCGACTACCTGGGCCCGGCCGACAGGAAAGCGAAGGATGCCGACGCCAAGAAGCTGATCGTTGAAGACCTGCAGGTGACCGGCGCCCGGGCGCAAGCGAGCGCCGCCTTCATGAACGGCAAGACCGTGGGCATCGGCCTGCCGGACATCGCGCTCAAGAACCTGGGCAAGAGCAAGGGCGGCGCCACGCCCGGGGAACTGGGCCAGGAAATCGTCGCCGCGATCAAGGCGCGCCTGAGCGCGGCGCTGAGCTTCGACAGCCTCATGAAATCCATGGACGCCGCCGTGGACAAGGCGGGCGGCGCGATCAAGGGCCTGTTCAAGTAGCCCGACAGGAAAAGATCCGCGGACTTGTTCAGACCACCTTGGTCTCGAACATCAGCATCTGCACGCCGGCCTGGGCGAAGTTGCCGAGGTCCGCCGCGGTGGCGTGCCCTTCCTTCGATGCGAAGGCGGCGCCGATGGCTTCCATCGAGTCGAAGGTCAACAGGGCGACCAGATGGATATCGGCAGGGCCCTGCGGCGTGGCCACGGGTGTCGCGTTGACTTCAAGGGCGCGCAGGCCGGGAATGGTCTTGGCGAGCGGCACATGCTTGCCGAAGTAGTGGGCGTCGAACGCCGCGGCATCCGCGGGCTTGTTGTAGAGCACGACGAGCTTGGCCATGATATCTCCTTCTGGGTGGGGTGGGGTGGGACGGGGTAGGTTACTCCCTTGCGCCGGATGACGGCGCAAGGGACAAAGATGGTACCCGACCGCGCGTCGGCAGGTCCGGCCGGCGGGTCGACAAAGGCCTCGTCAGCCCTTCCACAGCAGCCACAAGCCCTGGCATGTGTACACCGCCGCGATCGCCAGGATGAGACGCTGGGTCCAGGCGCGGAACTGCACGTCGCTCATCTTCTCCAGCAGGCGCTTCGACAAGCTGGTGCCGGCCACCGCGCAGGCCACCGCGGCGACGAGCGCGAGCGGCGGGATGCCGTCGCCGCCCAGGGTGACAAAACGGCCGAAATAGAAGATCTTGAGCAAATGGCCGAAGGTCTGGATCGCGCCCTTGGTGGCCACCAGCGACTTGCGGTCCATGGACGAGCCGGTGAAAAAGCTGTCGAGGATGGGACCCGAAACGCCGGCCATCAGTTGCAGGGTGCTGCACACCACGCCGCAGGTGATGCCGTCACGCATGTGCTCGGCGTTCGGCTTGATGCCGTGCGGCAGCAGCCACACCAGCACCGGCATCAGGCCCAGCGAGAGCAGCACCAGCGGCTTGGAGGCGGTGAACGAGATGGTGAGGAACAAGGCCACCGGCGCGATCGAACCCAGCAGGTAGAAACCCACGCCGCGCCAGCGGATGTGCGCGCGCCACAGCCAGGCACGCCAACCGTTGGAAGCCAGCTGCGCGGCGCCGTGCAGCATCATCGCCTGCGCCACAGGCACGAACAAGAGCAGGATGCCCATCAGGATCATGCCCCCGGCCATGCCGAAGATGCCGGAAATGAACGAGCAGGCGATCACGGAGGCCGCGAGAAGCGCCGCGACGGGAATCGAGAACATGCGGAATCCGGGGTGGCGTCAGGGCCGCGCCAGCCGGCGTGCCAGCGCCTCCGGCAAGCCGCGGCTGGGCACATCCGGCGGCAGCGCGAAGCTGCCGCGCACGGCGCGGCCCGGCTTGCGTTGCAGCAGCGGTTCGGCGTGCTTGACCGCCGCGGAGACCCCATCGACCACCGGCCCGGGCAACTGTCCGGCCAGGTTCTCGGCGGCCACCTGCGCGGTGGCGTAGGCACCCACCATGGCCGCAAAGCGGGTTTCGATGCAGGCCACGCCGAAGGGCGCGCTCAACACCGTGAGTGCGGTCCCGGGCGCGGCGGCGCGTTCGGCTTCTGCGCGGATCAGCCCGGTGACCGCGTCGGAAATGCTGGGAGGGATGACGAGCAGGCGCATGGCGGGGAAAACGGCTGGAAGGGGGGGCGTCGGCGCGTCCCTTATGCGGCCGCTCCGGTGACAAGGCGGTAACACGGCGTGTAGGCGCTGCCCGGCAGTTTCATGCGCTGCTGCGCGACGAACGAGGCGAGCAGCGCGTCCATCTCGCGCATGACCCCGGGGTCGCCATTGAGCACGAACGGACCGCGTTCCTCGATGGCGCGGATGCCGTGGTCCTTGACGTTGCCGGCGACGATGCCGGAGAAGGCGCGCCGCAGGTTGGCCGCGCGCACGTGCACCGGCGCGTCCTGGGTCAGGTCGAGGGCGCGCATGTTCTCGTGCGAGGGCCGGAAAGGTTTCTGGAACGCGTGGTCGATCTTCATGTGCCAGTTGAAGTAGTAGGCGTCGCCGATCGCCTTGCGGTAGGCGCGCACCTCCTTCAAGCCCTGCTGCATGGCGCGCGCCACGCCGGCCGCATCGTCGATCATGATCCGGTAGCGCGCGCGCGCCGCCTCGCCCAGGGTGGCGGCGATGAAGCCGTCGATGCGCGCGAAGTATTCGGCCGCAGCCGCCGGCCCGGTGAAGATGAGCGGAAACGGCAGGCCGGCGTTGTCCGGATGCAGCAGGATGCCCAGCAGGTAGAGGATTTCCTCGGCCGTGCCCGCACCGCCCGGAAAGACGACGATGCCGTGACCGGCGCGCACGAAGGCTTCGAGACGCTTTTCGATGTCCGGCAGGATCACCAGGCCGTTGACGATGGGATTGGGCGCCTCGGCGGCGACGATGCCCGGTTCGGTGAAGCCCAGATAGCGGCCGCCGGCGACGCGCTGCTTGGCATGCGCCACCGCCGCGCCCTTCATCGGCCCCTTCATCGCGCCGGGACCGCAGCCCGTGCAGATGTCCATCATGCGCAGGCCGAGTTCGTAGCCGACCACCTTGGAGTAGTCGTATTCCTCGCGCGAAATCGAATGCCCGCCCCAGCACACCACCACGTTGGGCCGGTCGAGCGGCTTCAGCACTTCGGCATTGCGCAGGATGTGGAACACCGCGTCGGTGATGTCGGCGGAGTCCGCGAGATTGAGCCGCGGATTGGCGCCGATCTCGTCGGCCGCATAGATGACGTCGCGCAGCACCGCGAACAGGTGCTCGCGGATGCCCTTGATCATCTCGCCGTCGACGAAGGCGCCGGCCGGCGCGCCGCGGATGTCGAGCTTGACGCCGCGCTCGCGCTGCAGGATGGAAATGTCGAAGGACCTGTAGCGCTCCAGCAGTTCCTTGCCGTCGTCCAAGCGGCTGCCGGTATTGAGCACCGCCAGCGAGCAGTTGCGGTACAGCGGGTAGAGGCCGCCCTGGCTCGAATCGAGCAGGCGCGAGACCTCGGCGGAGGAAAGGATTTCCATGCGCCCTTCGGGGGAGATCTGGGCGTCGACGACGGGGTGGTTCATGCGGAGCGGTTCATGGAGGCCTGGGCTGGCGACGACGGGCGCGGATGATGGCAACCGCGGGCACCCGCGCCCACCGCGCCCGCGGTATTGCGCGATGTTACCGCGCAGGCCGGGCTGCCGATGGCTGCGCGGGGCAACGACGCGCCGCCGCCTAGCGCCTTAGGAATTCGAGCAGCACGGCATTGACCGCCGCGGGCTGCTCCTGCTGCACCCAGTGGCCCGCCCCGTCGAGCAGGTGGGCGCCCTCGAAGCGGCGGCAGGCGCTCGTCTGCATAGCCTCGAAATCGCCGGGCTTCTGGTAGATGCCCCAATCGCTCGCCCCGGCGATGTAGATCGCCGGCACGTCGATGGCGGCGCCGGCGAACATCTGCTGCTCCCCCAGGCCGGCGCCTTCGATGCGCGCCCGGTACCACGAGAGCCCGCCCTGGAAGCCGGTGCGCGCATACTCGCCGACGTAGACGGCCAGTTCGGCTTCGGTCAGCCAGCCGCATGCGGCGGCTTGCGCGCTCGCCGGCATGTGCGGCGCCACGGTCTCGGCCATGGTGCACCCTGCGTCCATCACGTAGTACGTCGGCAGCTCAGCCAGAGACGCGGCCGTCCATCCGGGCAGCGGCCGCGGCCGGTTGTGTTTCCAGTCCGCGCTTTTCACGTGGTAGTAGCCGCGCAGGAACGCCGCCAGGCCCTGCGGCGCATGCCACATGTGGTCGTTGGCTTCGCGGGTGGCGTAGTACCACTGGTAATGCTTGCGCGGGCGCGGCAGGCCCGCGAGTTGCTCCAGCACCGCGCGGACCCCGGCCGCCTGCAGCGCCGCTTCAACGGCGGCTTGCGGGCGGTCGGCATGGCCGAACGGCAGGGCGGGCGGCCCCGCGAACGGGGCGCTCATCAGCACCACCTTGCGGAACGCATCGGGTCGCATCAGCGCGCACCAGGCCGCCACCGACGAGCCGAAATCATGCCCGACCACGGCCGCCTCGCGGTGGCCGAATGCGTGCAGCAGGGCCAGCGCATCGCGCGCCAGCACCGGCATGGAAAACTGCCGCAGGTCGCAGTCGTAGTCCACCGCCGGTCCCGCGCCCTCGGCCACCGTGCGGCCATAGCCGCGCTGGTCGGGCGCCAGGACGTGGTAGCCGGCCGCCGCCAGTGCGGGCATGACCTTGCGCCAGCTGTAGGCCAGCTCGGGAAAGCCGTGCAGCAGCAGGACGCAGGGCCGGCCGGCATTTGCGTATCCGGCTTCCAGCACATGCATGCAAAGTCCGTTGACGCCGGGGACGAGGCGCGAGCGCACGCCCTCCAGCAGCCAGGCGGCGTCGTAGGGCTCGGGCGCGGCGGAGGACGCTTCAATGGTGGTACGGCTCATCGATGATGCCCTGGGGTTTGCGCAGCGAAAGTGTATCCGCAAGAGGCAGCGCCCGGCCGGGGCGTGCGGTATGCGCTAAGCTTGCCGCGCTCACCCCAAGGAAAGGATCCGACATGCTGCACCCGCAGGCCCGCGCGCTGCTCGACCTGATCGAAAAATCCGGGCTTCCTCCCACGCACATGCTTTCGCCCGCGGACGCCCGGCGCTTCTATCGCGACCGGCGCGCCTACACCCAGCCCGACCCGCCCGAGGTCGGCGCGGTGCGCGACCTGCGGGCGCCCGGGCCGCATGGCGATGTTCCGCTGCGGCTGTATCGTCCCCTCGGCTGCAGGCCGGAGGCGATTCTGCCGGTGCTGGTGTACTTCCACGGCGGCGGCTGCGTGATCGGCGACCTCGACACCCATGACACCCTGTGCCGCACGCTCGCCAACGATGCCGGCATCTGCGTGATCTCGGTGGACTACCGCCTGGCGCCCGAACACCGCTTCCCCGTACCGGTCGACGATTGCCTCGCGGCCACCCGCTGGATCGCCGCCAACGCGGCGGCGCTCGGCGTGGACGCGGCGCGCCTCGCGGTCGGCGGCGACAGCGCCGGCGGCAACCTGGCGGCGGTGGTCTCGATCGCCGCGCGCGACGCCGGCGACCTGCCGATCCGCCACCAGTTGCTGATCTATCCGGTCACCGACCTGCGCCGCGACGCGCCCTCGCATACCAGCAACGGGCAGGGCTATCTGCTCACCCGCGAAAGCATCGCCTACTTCTACGACCAGCATTACGTGCCCGACCGCGCGCAACACCTCGACTGGCGCGTCTCGCCGCTGCTGGCGGCGAGCCTGGAGGCCTTGCCGCCGGCCCTGGTGATCACCGCCGGCTACGATCCGTTGCGCGACGAGGGCCGCCACTACGCCGAGGCGCTCACCGCGGCCGGCAATTCGGCGGTGTACGTGTGTTTCGAGCGGCAGATCCACGGCTTCATCACCATGGGCCGGGTGTTCGACGACGCCAGCGTCGCGGTGCGCATGTGCGCGGCCGAACTGCGTCGCGCGCTGGGCGCCTGAGCGCGACCCGCGCCGCGGGCCGCCGTCCTACAGTCCGGCCAGGTACTTGCGGATGCGCGCGGCGTTGACGCCGAAATCGCCGCGCCCGACGCGCGAGGCCGAGCGGACATCCACCCTGCTGCCGGCGCCCTGCGCCGCGACCCGGACGACGATGTCGTCCTTGAAACCGAACAGCAGCGAGGTGTCGGTGGCCTCGATGCGCCCTTCCGCGGGCACGGAGGCCACGATCTGCCAGCCCATCGCGCGCGCGGCACGTTCGGCGCGCTCGAAGGCCGCCGCCGGCGCCGCGTCCAGGCGCGCCGGCGCGATGTCCGGGTAGCCTTGCCTCTGCAGCGCGATGACCTCCGCGCTCGCATCGAGCGGATTCTGCCCCTTGCGCATCGGCAGCGCCGCGACGAAGGCCGGCGGATTGTCGGTGTCGGTGGTGATGTCGTGGATGTGCGGCACCTGCCCGAGCTGCTGGTACAGGTAGGCCGGATAGGCCCCCACCGCGACCGCGCACAGCAGGGCGCCCGCCGCCAGCCGGCGGGCGCGCCCATCGGCGGCGCGCAGGGCCAGACCCAGCGCGAGCACGCCGATGGGCAGCGCGGCCAGCACGGCCCACGCGGCCGTGCGCACGACCTGCAGGCCGGCGCCGTAGGGCCACCAGCCGAAACGGACACCGAGGCCGCCGATGAGCATGGCCGCCGCGCAGCCGGCGACCAGGCCGATGCCACCCCGGCCGAGGCGGCGCCCCCATGCGGAGCCGCGGCTGTGCCACACATGCATCATCGCATCGCTGTATCGATCCTGCCTCACGGGAAGGCCGCGTCCGGCGACACTCAATCCGCCTTCGCGCCCGACGCCTTGACGATCGGCGTCCAACGCGCCACTTCGGTCTTGAGCAGATCGGTCATGTGTTCGGGCGAGCCGCCCATCATCACGTAGCCGAGTTCGCTCATGCGCTTGACGAACTCGGGCGCCTTGAGCCCCTTGTTGGAGGCGTCGTTGAGCCTGGCGATGACGTCCTTGGGGGTGCCGGCCGGCGCCATCAGGCCGAACCAGACGCCGGACTCGTAGCCCGCCACGCCCGCCTCGGCGATGGTGGGCAGGTCGGGCAGGGCCGGATCGCGCTTCGCGCCGGTGGTGGCGAGCGCGCGCAGCTTGCCCGACCTGACATGCGGCAGCGCCGAGGGGATGTTGTCGAACATCATCATCACCTGCCCGCCGAGCAGGTCGGTGATGGCCGGCCCGCTGCCCTTGTACGGGATGTGGGTCATGGTGGTCTTGGTGAGGTACTGGAACATCTCGCCGGACATGTGGATGCTGGTGCCGGCGCCGGAGGAGGCATAGTTGATCTTGCCCGGCTGCGCCTTGATCATGGCGATCACCTCGGCCACCGAATTGGCCTTGACGGACGGATGCAGCACCAGCACGTTCGACAGCGACACCAGCGGGGCGATCGGGACGAGGTCCTTGTTGGGGTCGAAGGGCATCTTGGAATACAGCGCCGGATTGATGGCGTTGATGCCGCTGGTGCTCATGAAGATGGTGTATCCGTCGGGCGCGGAGCGCGCCGCCTCGGCGCCGCCGATGTTGCCGCCCGCGCCGGGCCGGTTGTCGACCGTGACGGTCTGGTTGAGGACCTTGCCGAGCTCGGCGGCGATGGCGCGCGAGGCGATGTCGACCGCGCCGGCGGGCGGGAAAGGACAGATCAGCTTGATCGGCTTGGTTGGAAAGGCCTGCGCGCAGGCGATCGACGTTCCTGCCGCAAGCAGCGCGGCGACCAGGGTGCGGGTGAGGGGGCGATGCATGCTTCGTCTCCGGGAAGTGGAACCGTCGATTATGACCCAGCGGCGCGCCGGACGCGTCCGGCGGGAACTCCTCCGCCCCGCCCCGCACCGCGCGGCCCTGGCGCCGGCGCGGGCCGCGTGGCCGACCGCCGCGCCGTGCGGCCGCCGGACGGCCGCACGGCAGCGCGAAATGGCTATATGATCGGCGCGCCACGCCAATCAAAGGAAACCTCATGCCGCTCACCCACACCGCCCGCATGGAAGCCCAGGACTACTATCAGGTGGCGCCGGACGCCACGCGCGCCTTGCGCGAGCTGGGCGCGGCGGTCGAAGCCTCCGGCCTCGATCCGGGCATGCTGGAACTGATGAAGCTGCGCGCCTCCCAGATCAATGGCTGTACCTACTGCCTGCAATACCACCTCAACGTGGCGCGCATGCTCGGCGTGCCGCAGCACAAGCTGGACCTCGCCGGCGTGTGGCGCGAGGCGGGCGTGTTCACCGAACGCGAGTGCGCCGCCCTGGCGATGACCGAGGCGCTCACCGCGCGTCTGCCGGAAGGATTGCCGGACGACCTGTGGGCGGAGATCCGCGCCCTCTTCAGCGAGGGCGAAACCGCCTTCCTCGCCGCGGCGATCGCCAACATCAACGCCTGGAACCGCATCGCCATTGCCATGCGCTTCGCACCGCCGGTGCCGCGCCACGAGTAGGACGCAGCCCCGGCCGCCGCCCGGCGCCTCGATGACGAAACCCCCATGCCCTTCGACTTCCTGCCCGCGCCTCCGCTCGCACTCAACACCCTGGCCGTTTTCGGGCTGCTGCTCGGCTTCGGCGCCGTCGGCGGCTACATCGCCCATCGATTCGAATGGCTGCCGAGCATCACCGGCTTCATGCTGGTGGGCTTCGCGCTGGGCCCGAGCGGGCTGGGCGTGATTTCCGCCGGCACCCTCGCGGAATCGCGGGTGCTGGTGGACATCGCGCTCGGCCTGATCCTCTACCGGCTCGGCCTGTCGCTGGACGTGCGCGCGGTGCTGCGCTCGCGCTTCCTGATGGCGGCCGCCGCCCTGGAAAGCATCCTCACGCTGGCGGGCGTGTGGGGCGTGCTCGCCCTGCTGGGCGTGCCTTCGCTGACCGCCGCGCTGATCGGCGCGATCACCATCTCGTCATCGCCGGCGGTGCTGATCCATGTGTCGCACGAGCTCAAGGCGGCCGGCCCGGTGACCGACAACGCGCGCGCCCTGGTGGCCATGAACAACGTGATCGCCTTCCTCGTGTTCATCGCGGTGCTGCCGGGCCTGTTCGCGGCCGCGCAGGCGCCCTGGCAGAACACCGTGTTCAGCCCGCTGTACCGGCTGTTCGGCTCGCTGTTGCTGGCCGTGGCGATCGGTTATGCGCTGCACCGCCTGGCACGCATGTCAAAGCAGGCCACCCAGTACCGCCTGGCGCTGGTGATCGGGGCGGTCATGCTGGCGCTCGGGCTGGCGCAAATGCTCAACCTTTCGATGCTGCTGGCGCCGCTGGCCCTGGGCATCGTGGTGCGCAATCTGGAGAAGAAGGCGCTCATCGCCGACGTCGAGTTCGGCGAGGCCTTCGAACTGTTCTTCATCGCGCTGTTCGTCTTCGCAGGCGCGAACCTGCATGTGCACGAACTGGTCAAGTACGCGCCGCTGGCCTTCGCGCTGGTGGCGGTGCGCTCGCTGGCCAAATGGGGCGGCGTGCTCGCCACCGGCACGGCCTGCCGGCTGCCACGGGAACAGTCGCGCTCGACCGGGCTGCTGCTGATCCCGATGGCGGGCCTGGCGATCGGCCTGGTCAACACCACGCAGAGCCTGTTTCCGGACGCCTCGGCCATGGTGTCGGCCATCGTGCTGGCCGCCGTTGCGATCTTCGAGACCATCGGCCCGCCGATTGCCGCCCAAGCCTTCAGGATGGCAGGAGAAGTCGGCAAGGCCGCGGACAACCACGGCTGAAGGCGGGCCGGGATTCAGTCCAGCCGGGTGCCCGAGGCGGCCACCGCCGCAGCCCAGCGCGGCGTCTCGGCCTTCAGATAGGCGAGGAAATCGCCCGCCCCGAGAAAGGCGGGATCGGCTCCCTGCTGGACCATGCGCTCGCGCAGCGCGCCATCCTCCAGCACCTGCCGGAAGGCGCCCGAGAGGCGCTCCACCACATCCCGGGGCGTGGCCGCCGGCGCGAGGATGCCGTAGAAGCCCACCACCTCGAAGTTGCGAATGCCGGCCTCGGCCATGGTGGGCGTGTCCGGCAGGGCGACGTTGCGCTCGCGGCTGGTCACGGCCAGCGCGCGGACCTTGCCCTGCTTCGCGTACTGGGCCGCCTGCGGCACCGACTCGGCCATGAACTGCACCTGGCCGGCCATCAGGTCCACGAAGGCGGGGGCGCTGCCCTTGTAGGGGACGTGGGTCATGGAAATGCCCGCGGCCTGCTTGAGCATTTCCGGCACCAGGTGCGAAATGCCGCCGTTGCCGGCCGAGCCGAAGTTGATCTTGCCCGGGTTGGCCCTGGCATGGGCGATGAATTCCGGCAGCGTCCTGGCCGGCACCGCGGGGTTGACGATCAGGAGCAGCGGCTGCTGCGCGGTGCGCGCGACGGGCGCGAAATCGCGCAGGGTGCTGTAGGAAAGCCGGGGGTAGACCGCGGGGTTGATCACCATCGTGCCGGTGTTGGCCAAAAGCAGGGTGTAGCCGTCGGGCGCGCTCTTGGCCACCGCATCGGCCCCCACCGCGCCGCCGGCGCCGCTCTTGTAGTCGATGATCACGCTCTGGCCGAGTGCCGCGGCGAGCCGGTCGGACATCAGCCGCATGTGCGCATCGAGCGGACCGCCGGCCGGAAAACCGATGACGACCTTGACCGGTTTCTCGGGCCAGGCTGCGTGCGCCGTGGCGCACGCAGCGGCGATGCACAGGGCTGCGATGCGCAGGGCCGCGGTGCACAGGACCGGCAAGCGACGCGATGAGGTCATGGCGAATCCGACGTGATGTGGGGCGGTAGGCCGGATTCTAGCCAAGCGGGACGGCATGCCCTGCGGGTGCAGGGCGGCGCGCGTCAGGCGCGCGCGCCGTGCACCAGCGTCTCGAACAGGTCGGGCGGGCCCATCTGGCCGCCCTTGAGCATGATTTCCACGCCATCCATGTGCGCCGCGTCCGAACGCAGGCGGCACAGCGGCACGCCATGCGACAGCGCGCCGCCATAGGCGAGGCCCCAGGCATCCAGCGCGCCCAGCGCATAGCTCGAGGTATCCCCGCCGGCTACGCCGACGCGCCTGACCGGCACGCGGTCGAGGACGGCGCGCAACAGGGTGCCGCAGGCGCGCGCCAGGACGGTCGGGGACACGTCGGGCGTGGGGCCGGCGCCATCGGCCGGCGCCGTGAACGCCAGCACGTGGCGCCCCGCGCCCAGGTGCGTGACGATCGCCTCGCGCAGCTGGTGGAGATAGGCGGCATCGCCGCTTGCGAGGCGCGCGGCTGCCAGCGCGATACGCGTGAACGAGGCCGCATGGGCGACCTGGGCCGCCGTCACCGGCGACAGGCTGCCGGAGAGCAGGAACACCGGCGCATCCGCGGCCGCCACCGCGAAGGTGCCGGGGGCGCTTTCGAGCGGGCAGCCCCAGTGGCCGGCCAGGGCCTGCACCACGCTGCTCGGCCCCACCGCCAAGAGGCGCGCGCGCAGCGCGCGCGACCAGACCTGCGCGCCTGCCACGGCCAGGTCGGCCGGACTTGCGATGTCGAACAGCGTGCTGCGCCAGGCGCGCGCGGCGCCGTGCGGAGAGCCGTCGCTCGGCCCCGCCTGCGCAGCCAGCAGCCCCTCCAGCACGCCCGGTGCCGCCGCATAGGCCGGGTACGGCACCAGGCCCATGTCGTCGAACCCCTGGCGCGCCAGGTGCCGGCGCAGGTCCGCCTCGTCCATCGGCGTGACCGGATGGCGCGCCATGGTGGGGTGACGGTCGATGCGATGGACGGCGCCGCCCAGCCCGGCGGAAGCGAACAGGTTGCCGAACAGGCAGTAGCGCCCGAGGTTGGGCTGGCCGCCGATGACCGGCACCCAGCCCCCTTCCACATGCGGCAGCAGCGCCTCGACCGCGGCGCCGATGCTGCCCAGATGCGGCGCGCTGTCGAAGGTGGAGCAGACCTTGTAGTGGACGACCGGCACGTGCAGCGTGGCGAAAAATCGCCCGGCCTCCTCCAGCAGCGGCGCCATCGCCGCAGGCGCGAGCGAGCGGGTGGTGCCGGCGATGCCCAGCACGTCCAGCGGGCCGGCGGCGGCCAGTTGGGCCGGCGTCGGCACGCCGGTGAACAGCAGCACCCGCAGGCCGGCCTGCGCCGCCGTGGCCAGGGTGTCGGAGGCGCCGGTGAAGTCGTCGCCGTAGTAGGCGATCTTCAGCCCGGGCGGCAGGCCCGCAGTCATGCCCTCGGGCCGAAGAATTCCAGGGCGCGCCGCAATTCGGGCGCGCCCTGCGCATGCGCGACCAGCGTCTGCCCGGCGCGCACCGCCTGCCAGGCCTGCCGCAGGCTGGCCACGCCGGCCGCCGGGCCGTCCGGATGCGCGATGATGCCGCCGCCGGCCAGGAAGATCAGGTCGTCGCTGCCCACCCGCTCGAAGGTGACCGGCATGGTGCCGGCCCACTGGCCGGAGGAAAACACCGGCAGGATCGCGTCGCCGCCGCCGGCCGCGCCGGCGCCGCCCAGCGGGGCCAGGCAATCGCGCGCCGATTCGACCACCTCGTCGTTGGTCTGCGAGAACTTGCCGTCCATGCCGTGCACATGCAGGTGGTCGATGCCGGTCAGGCGCCACAATGCCTGGTAGGCCTGGAAGCCGATACCCAGCGCGGAATGGCGCGAGAGCGCGCCATAGCCCGCGCGATGCCCGTGCAACGCCAGGCCGGTGCTGCGGCGCAGGGCCTGCACCGCCGAAAAGCCGCACCAGTTGATCGCCATCATGGCGCAGCATCCCCCCTCGCGCTCGATCAGGTCGGCATTGCGGCGCATGGTGTCGATGTCGTCGGAGATGTTGAAGGCGTACATCACATTGCGCCCGGTGCGGTCGCGATAGGCGCGGATGCGCTTCATCACTGCGCGCACCCGTTCGGCCAGGGGCGCATGCGCGGGATTGGCGCAGACCTCGTCGTCCTTGATGAAATCCAGCCCGGCTTCGCATAGCCGGGCGGCCAGATCGGCCGTGGCTTCCGCCGACAGGCCCACGTTCGGCTTGACGATGGTGCCCAGCACCGGGCGCCCGGCCACCCCGACCAGGGCGCGTGTTCCGGCCACCCCGTGGCCGGGCATCTCGAAGCGTTCGCGGTAGCCCGCGGGATAGGCGAGCGACTCCAGGCGCAGGCCGGTGGCCTCGCCCAGGTCGAACAGATTGCCCGCGACGGTGGCGGCCAGCGCCGGCAGGTTGGCGCCGAAATTGTCGAGCGGAAACGACAGGGTCACACGCGCGCGGCGCCAGGGACCGGTGGCGCCCTTGCGCTCGAGCCAGGCGCTGGGCAGGGAAGGCGCGGCCGGCGCCTCGAGTTCGTCGATGCGCTCGACGCGGGCGCGGGCGCGTTCACGCAGTTCGTCCGACTCGCCCGCCACCCGCACGAAGGTGCCGCTGCTCTGCTCGCCGGCCACCACATCGGCGACCGCCGCGGGGTCCAGCGGGGTTTCGATCAGGTAGGTGGCGACAAGCCGCTCACCCGCGCCGGTGGTGACCCCTCCGGAAGACGCCATGCGCTCCCCCTTTCCGCTCCCAGTTGCGCTGCCAAGACCACCGCATTGTACGGCGCGCCGATGCCGGCAGCCTTAGCGCCGCACCCCGGGGCTTTCGATCGGCAGGCCCTCGGCGCGCCAGGCGAGATACAGCGACAGGTCGATGAGGTCGGTCGAATTGTAGGGCGGCAGTTCGGCGCGCACGCCCGAATAGCAGGCGCGCAGGCGGCGCTGCAGCGAACCGGCCGACTGCCACTCGAGGCGGTAGCCCGGCCAGGCATTCGGATGCCCCTGGCTGATGGTCTCCGCCAGCAGGCGGGCGCCGGCGTTGTCGTCGTGACAGTGCTTGCAGGCCAGGTTCATCTGGCCGATGCGCCGCTGGTACAAGGCGCGGCCGCGCTCGAAATGCGCCGCGGCAGGGCCGTCGATAGCCACCCTGAGCGGCATGCCGCGCGACTGCGCGGCCACATGGGCGGTCAGGCTGATGAGTTCCTCGGACTCGAACGCGAAGGCCGCCGCGCCCTGGCGTTCGACGCGGCACTGGTTGATGCGCCCCTCCAGATCGAGCACGCGGCGGGTAACCCGGTCGTAGGCCGGGTGGCGGGCGGCGACGCCGCGCATGGAATCGCGCGCATCGCGGTGGCAATCCGCGCAGGATCGGTCGGCTGTCCCGGCACGCGTGCCCCACAGGCGCGCGCCCTTCTCGACCCACAGCGTGGCGGGATTGGAAAAATCGTCGCCCTGCATGGCCCGCAGGTCCGCGCCCATGTAGGTGCTGCCCGAGCGCAGGCGCTCCAGCGGCAGGCTGCGCTCCTGCGGCAGGCTGCGCTCCATTGGTGCGCTGCGCTCCTGGGCGACCGACGGCGCGCAGGCGACGAGCGCCAGCAATGCCGCGAGGATGCGCATCGCGCCCCCGGCCGGCTTCAGGGCGCGATGCGGCGGAAGGTCTGGCGCTGGCGTGACTTCAACAGCGGCACCCCGGTGGCAACCCATTCCTTGAAATGCGCAGTCTGCTGATGGGCCATGAAGGCGGCTTCATCCTTGTAGACCTCGTAGAAGCGCACCCGCAAGGGGTTGTCCGCGTCCTCGATGACGTCGAACTGCAGGCAGCCGGGCTCCGTCTCGCGCGCCGCCCGCGCATTCTTGAGCATGGCTTCCCGGCAGGCGGCTTCATTGCCGGGGGCGATCTCGACTTCGACATACAGCACATAGGCGTTCATGGCGTTGGGATTCTCCGTGTGTGGAACCGGGGCGGCGGGAGGCGCACGGGCGATCAGCCCGCGACGTTGATGGCGGCGCGCTCGCTTTGACGCGCGCCGGCGTCGTCGACCCACTCGAACACCACCTCGCCGGACTCGCGGGCGGTGACGTAGAAGGTGAACAGGGGATTGGCGGCGATGCCGGAACTGGGCTCGGCGCGGAACACCTCCGCGCCGTTGTAGCGGCAGGTCACCAGGCGGATGACGTTGCGCGCGATCGGCTTGCCGTCGTCGGTCAGCCGATAGCCGGTCTCCATCGCGTGCCGGATCAGGATCTTGACTTCGAAGGTGTCGCCGCGCCGCACCTGCGCCGGCACCTGGATGCGCGCGTCGGCCATGTCAGTTCCGAAGGGCCGACCCGAGGAACTGACATGCCCCCTCGGGGGGCAGCGAGCGTGGGGGTTGCTTCATGTCAGGTCCCGTCGATGCAGGCCGACACGGTGACGACGATGTCGGCCGTGGCGGAGTACAGGGAGCCGTCGGCCATGGTGGCCACCGCGGCCACGCGCTGGGTGCCGGCCAGGCGCACGCGCGACTCGACCTCGACCCTGGCGACCGGCACGGGAAAATGAAACACCGCCATTTGCGGCACGGGGTTCTTCTCCGAGAAGAGATGGATGGTTTTCACCTCGGCGCCGGGCGCAAACGGTCCGGGCATGGCGATGCGCACCGGAACCACGTTGCCGTTGTCGGCGATGCGCGGGATGTCGAGCACCAGGCGCTCCGCGCGCACGCTGCGCGCGCCGACGAAGGCCTTGTAGGCCGCCACCTCGGGATTGTCCTGGGCCTGCGCCGCCGCGCGGGACGGCAGCAGCGGCAGCGCCAACGCCCCGGCGAGCAGGGCCCGGCGGCGCGGCGCGGACGGGGTGGAGCGCATGGCTTTTTTCATTTGAGCGTCAGAAGATACGCGATCAGGTCTTCGATCTGCTGCGCAGTCATGATCGGCTTGCCGCGCAGCGCCGCCGCCACTTCGACCAGGCCTTTGGTCCGGTAGTAGGAAGGCATGATGGTATCCGGGTTGAGCCGCATGCCGTCGGCCAGGCGCAGGCGCAGTTGTCCGGCCGTCCAGCGCGCGCCGGCGCCGTCGAGCCCGGGCGCGAGGTTGCCGGAGAAGCGCACGCCGGACTTCGTCAGTTCGGCCGGCGCGGCATGGCAGAGGATGCAGTTGGCCGGATCGCGCGCGGCCAGCATGGCGCGGCCGCGCGCCGCATCGCCGCTTGGGGCGAAGGGTTCGGGAACGGCATCGCCGACGATGCGATAGGGGCGTACCTCCTGGGCCGCCGAGCAGGTCGCGGACAACAGGAGGACGCAGAGGAGTCGCAGCATGGAACGGGTCTGCAGGGGCCGGCCGGCACGCACAATGACCGATTATTGCGCCTAACCGCAGGCGCGGCAATCGCCGCCATCGATGCTGCGACGCACCGTACACGCCCCTGCCGGGTGCGCGACGAGAAGTAGCAACGCCCGTCAAGGACGGCAAACGAAAAGTCGTGCTAAAACCCGCAATAAACCTGCTCGAGCAAGTGTTTTCGTTGGTTGTCCATGCACGATGTCTATACGGAGGAATCTGATGGCGAAGCTCAATGTGAACGGCAAGACGGTCGACGTCGCCGCCGAACCTGATACCCCCCTGCTGTGGGCCCTGCGCGAGCAAGTCGGACTGACCGGCACCAAGTTCGGCTGCGGCATGGCCCAGTGCGGCGCCTGCACCGTGCACATCGACGGCGCGCCGGTGCGCTCCTGCGTGATGCCGATCTCGGCGGTCAAGCCGACGCAGAAGATCGTGACCATCGAAGGCCTTTCGCGCGACTCGAGCCACGCCATCCAGAAAGCCTGGATCGCGATGGACGTGCCGCAATGCGGCTATTGCCAGTCCGGCATGATCATGGCCGCCGCCGCGCTGCTCAAGAGGAAGCCCAAGCCGACCGATCGCGACATCGACGAGGCCATGACCAACATCTGCCGCTGCGGTACCTACCAGCAGGTGCGCGCCGCCATCCACATGGCCGCCGGCCGAACCGCGCCCAAGGCGTGATTGCCCAGGAGACCGACAACATGAATCCGCAAATCTTCACGCAGTTCAACGAGTCCCGCCGCAATTTCGTCGTCAGCAGCGCCGCCGTCGCCGGCGGCATGGCGCTCGGCTTCGGCATCCCGTCGGGCGACGCCTTCGCCCAGGTGCAAAAGGGCGCCGACCTCACCAAGCCGGAAATCAACGCCTGGGTAGTGATCAATCCGGACGACACCGTCGTCATCCGCATCGCCCGCTCCGAGATGGGCCAGGGCACGCTCACCGGCCTGGCGCAGATGGTGGCCGAGGAACTCGAATGCGACTGGTCGAAGGTGACCACCGAGCAGCCCACGCCGGGCCAGAACCTCGCACGCAAGCGCGTCTGGCGCGACATGTCCACCGGCGGCTCGCGCGGCATCCGCCAGTCGCATGAATACGTCCGCCAGGGCGGCGCGATGGCGCGCGAGATGCTGATCGCCGCCGCCGCCCGGGAATGGGGCGTTCCGGCCGCCGAGTGCACGGTCGCCAACAGCGTCATCACCCACAACGGCACCGGCCGCAAGACCACCTACGGCAAGGTCGCCGAGGCGGCGTCCAAGATGGAGCCGCCCAAGGAAGTCAAGCTCAAGGAACCGCATCAGTGGAAGCTGATCGGCAAGGGCGTGGCGCGCCTGGACACCAAGGAGAAGGTCAACGGCTCGCGCGTCTACGGCACCGACCTGACCCTGCCCGGCATGGTCAACGCGGCCATCAAGGCCTGCCCGGTGTTCGGCGGCAAGGTGGTGAGCTTCGATGTCGACAAGATCAAGGGCATGCCCGGCTTCAAGGCCGCGGTCAAGGCCAGCGACGACGCCGTCGTGGTGGTGGCCGACACCTGGTGGCACGCCAAGAAGGCGCTCGACGCCCTGCCGATCAACTGGGACCTGGGGCCCAACACCAAGGTCAGCAGCGCCACCATCGCCGAGCGCAACAAGGCCGGCCTGGACGCCACCGAAGCGGTATTCGTCGGCAACAAGGTGGGCGACGCCGCCGGCGCGATCGCCAAGGCGGCCAGGAAGATCGAGGCGGTCTACAGCTATCCGTTCCAGAACCACGCCACCATGGAGCCGATGAACGCCACGGCGGTCTGGACGGCCGAACGCTGCGAAGTGTGGTGCCCGACGCAGAACGGCGACGCGGCGCTCTCGGCGACCTCGACGGCCGCCGGCCTGCCGCTGGACAAGTGCGACGTCTACAAGATCAACCTGGGCGGCGGCTTCGGCCGGCGCGGCATGACCGACTACATCCGCCAGGTGGTCGCGGTGGCCAAGCAGATGCCCGGCACCCCGGTCAAGCTCATCTGGAGCCGCGAGGAGGACATGCTGCACGGCGCATACCACCCGGTGACGCAGTGCAAACTGACCGCCGGCGTCGACGCGGCGGGCAACATCACCGGCCTCAACATGCGCATCTCCGGCCAGTCGATCCTGGCCTCGGTGCTGCCGACCCTGATGGTCAACGGCGCCGACCTGCTGGCCTTCCAGGGTCTGCTGCCGGTGGGTCACGACCGCTTTCCGGACCACGCCATCAGCTACGCGTTCGACAACCTCAACATCGACCACGCGATGCGCAACACCCACGTGCCGCCGGGATTCTGGCGCGGCGTGAACGCCAACCAGAACGCCATCTACATGGAGTGCTTTCTCGACGAGGTCGCGCATGCGACCGGCCAGGACGCGCTGGCGGTGCGCCAGAAGCTGATGGCCAAGAACCCCAAGGGCTGGGCCGTGCTCAAGGCCGCGGCCGAGCAGGGCGGCTGGGGCCAGCCCCTGCCGAAGGGTTCCGGCCGCGGGCTGGCGGCGTTCTACTGCTTCGGCGCCTACATCGCCGCCTGCGCCGAGGTGAGCGTCTCCAAGACCGGCAAGCTCACCGTCAAGCGCATCGTCGCGGCCACCGACTGCGGGCACGCGGTCAACCCGACGCAGATCGCCCACCAGGTCGAAGGCTCCTTCGTCTACGGCCTGGGTGCGATGCTGCACCAGGAGTGCACGGTCAAGGACGGGCGCATCGAGCAGGAGAACTTCCACACCTACCAGCCGCTGCGCATTTCCGAAATGCCAAAGGTCGAGACCATCGTCATGCCTTCGGGCGGATTCTGGGGTGGCGTGGGCGAGCCGACCATCGCGGTGGCCGCACCGGCGGTGTTGAACGCGATCTTCAACGCCACCGGCAAGCGGGTGCGCAACCTGCCGCTGAAGGACGCGAACATCAAGGCCTGAACATCCGTTCGCCACCCGCGCGGCGGCAATTCGAAGGGGGCGTCGCGCCCCCTTTTTCGTTTCAACCTGCGGCCGGCGGCAAGCCCCTCCCGCCGGCCCCTCGACCCGATAGCGAATCCGCATGAGCCTCCCACCCGCGGCGCCCCGGCGCCACATGCACACACGCTCGATCACCTGCGCGGGCTTCGCCCGCGACGACGGCCTGTGGGACATCGAGGCGCGCATGGTCGACACCAAGACCTACGCGACCGATGAACCCTACCGCGGCCACCGCCCGGCCGGCGCGCATGTCCACGAGATGCACCTGCGCCTGACCGTCGATACCGACAAGAACGTCCGCGACATCGCGGTGGCCACGCAGCACGCGCCCTATGACGCCTGCTTCACCGTGGCGCCGGCCTATCGGCGCCTGATCGGCGCGAACCTCGCGCGCGGCTGGCGCCGCGCGGTGCAGGCGGCCGTCGGCGGCACGGCGGGCTGCACGCACCTGAAGGAACTGCTGATGCCGGCGGCCACCGTGGCTTTCCAGAGCATGGGCAGCTGGCCCAAGGATGGCGATGTCGCCACCGAGGCCGCGCCCGGGCGCCATGCCGAGAAGCCGTACTTCATCGACGGCTGCAAGGCCTGGGCCGCCGATGGCGTGGTGGTCAAGCGCCTCTACCCGCTGCACTACCGGCCAGCCCGGGACGAG
>Ga0068877_10000068_pt1 | contig 86559 bp, 66 predicted proteins | sample NOAtaG_FD_66437 | JGI IMG/M metagenome (GOLD analysis project Ga0068877, IMG submission 66437) | Freshwater lake microbial communities from Lake Erie, under a cyanobacterial bloom - NOAA_Erie_Diel6S_1000h metaG | ecosystem: Environmental > Aquatic > Freshwater > Lake | place: USA: Ohio, Lake...
GGCGGTGGCTTGCTCGTAATCACCGAATCCGAGCTGCTTGATGCCCATGAACCCAGTCCGCGCCTACGCATACACGGGTATTTTCGCGCGGCTGGCCTGGGTTTTCCAGAGTCTCCCTAGTTGAGTTGCCAGCTCAGGTCTGTAAAAGTCGTGATGATTCTCGAAAAGCGGCGTGGAGTGCACGCCAGCGATCGCGTAAAACTGCCAGAGCCGTCTAAGCGCTGGCAGGTGCATCTTTGGGGCGTACAGGTGAACCGTCAGGGGTAGCCGAGGCGGCCTATACCCCTGCGCCAGAAGCTGGATGAACGGTTCCTGAGCAGGAGGATCGGTCCCCTGCAGATGTCGCTTGATGGCCTGGGGGCCTGGCACGCGGATGTGCAGGTACTGCGCGGCACGGGCATTGACAGTCCGCAGCCGGTCCAGCACATAGAGCCAGCGGCGCTGCCCCACCGGTGGGCTCAGAATGCCATGCAAATTCGGCAGGAAGCGGTCTCTCAGCATCTGGCTGAAGAGAGTCATTCCGAGGCGCCGATGAACGCGTGCGGTGGCATGAGTATCCAGGATGGCCAACAAGCCAAGCGAGGCTTTGCGCTCCAGTAATGCCGCGGCTACGGCATAGGCATACCAGCCTCCTGCGGAATAACCCAATAGATGGATCGGCCCGCCCTTGTGGAAGGCCAGGATCTCCTCGGCATAAGCATCGGCCAGTTGGGTCACGCTCGCTCCCTGCGGCAGTGATCCGTCGGTGCTGGCCTGCAGGCCCAGGACGGGGCGATGTGGAGCCAGGGTACCCGTTCAGGGGTCGGGACTGCTCATCGCGAACTCCAGCCCAGCTGAACCCTTGACGGCAGCTTGATTCCCGGTTGCATCTCAGGCAGAGACCGCCTGTGATGAGCAGCCCTCCTGCCGGGATTCCAGAAGCGGATTGGCTGGCCACACCAGCCAGCGTCAGAACGCTGATCCTCGTTCAGCAGCAGGAGATTCAGGCTCTCAGGCAGGAGAACGATGAGCTCCGCGGCCAGCTCGCCGCCTTGGCCACCGAACTGGCCAGCCTGCGGGAGCGAATCGGCCGCAGCTCGCGCAACTCCTCCAAACCGCCCTCCAGCGATGGGCCTGGCTTTAAACCACCCGAGCGGCGGAAGGGCAGTGGCCGCAAGCGCGGCGGCCAGCCGGGTCATCCTGGATCAGGGCCGGAGCTGCTGCCGATCGAGCGGGTGGATGAGGTGGTGGTACACCACCCCAGCGCCTGCCGCCGCTGCGGCACCTTGCTGCACGGCGAGGATCCAGATCCATTGCGCCATCAGGTGATTGAGATCCCGCCGATCACGCCAGTGGTGATTGAGCATCGGCTGCACCGGTTGGTGTGCCCCTGCTGTTCCACCAGCACCTGCGCCACGCTGCCGGCGGAGGTGGAAGCCAGTCACTACGGCCACAGGCTCAGTGCCTTGGTCGGCCTGCTGGGCAGTGCCTTTCCGTTGAGTTTCAGCAAGACCCAGGCGCTGCTCGATCAGCTGCTGGGGGTGGAGATCAGCCGTGGAGCGATTGCAACGATCCGCAAGCGAATCAGCGCCACGCTGGAGCAGCCCATGCAGGAGGCCCTGGCATTGGCTCGTCAACAGCCGGTGGCCTACGTGGATGAAACCGGCGCCCCCACCGGTAACGCCGACGGCAACAATCCCAGTGGCAAACGGGGCTGGCAGTGGGTCATGGTCACCGCTGTGGTGACGGTGTTCATCCAAGGCCTGAGCCGATCCACCGCCGCCGCCATTGAGCTGCTCGGGAGCAGCTTTGGCGGGATTGTGGTGAGCGATCGCTTCTCGGCCTACAACCACCTGCCCACCCAGCAACGGCAGCTGTGCTGGTCGCACCTGATCCGCGATCTCACCGCCATCACCGAACGTCCAGGCGCCAGCGCCGAGTTCGGAGCACAGCTGCTGGAGTTGCAGCAACAGCTGTTTGGCCACTGGCACCGCTACAAGGATGGAACGATCGACTGGCCCGCTTTGCAACAGAGCTGCCAGCCGATCCGGCTGGCGTTTGAGGCCACGCTGCAGCGGGTGGTGGAGCTGGGCTACCAGCGGGGCGAGCGAACGCCGTGGGCCAAGACGGTGCGCACCTGCCAGCAAATCCTGCAGCTGGCCGATGGCCTTTGGACCTTTCTGGAGACCCGTGGAATCGAGCCCACCAACAACGCTGCTGAGCGTGCCCTGCGCCAGTCGGTGATTCAACGCAAGATCAGCCATGGTGTCCAATCGCGCCAGGGTGCGATCTGCCGCAGCCGCCTGCTCACCGTCACCACCACCCTCAGGCAACAGGGCCGCGATGTCTGGCAGTTCCTGGAGCAGGCCTGGATTGCCCATCACCGCGGTGGGGTGATGCCGTCACTGCTGCCGGAGCCCTAAGTTTTGCAAGACAGAGCACCGCTGCTTGATCGCTCAGCGATGGGCCATCAGGCGTGCAGTCCTGCGCAGGAGCGTCACGACCCCTGAACGCGTACGAGCCAGGGCACGGGCCAGATTGGTGAATCCACCAACCCGGCCACCCCATCCGTGCACCACATGGAGTGGTGGTCGGGAACCCATCGGCTGCAGGATCACCAGATGACCTGGTGATTGGGATGGCGATGGCAAAGAGGGCTTCAGCAGCCAGTTGGCCTGCTCACTGATGGTGGGGAAGCGGAAGATGGCCTCCACGGGGATGGATCTGCCGAGCTGCTGTCCGATCTGTGCGACCAGTCCAGCAGCTGCCAATGAATGACCGCCAACGACCCAGAAGTTGTCGGTGATGCCGAAATCGGCCTGAGCGAGCACGGCAGCCCAGATGGCATGGAGCTGATGCTCGAGATCGGTGCAGGGAGCAACGCGCTGTTCGGGATCGCCGGAAAAGGAGGGAGCGGGAAGTGCCTTGCGATCGAGCTTGCCGTTGGTGGTGAGGGGGAGAACCTCCAGGGCAACAAAGGCGCTGGGCACCATGTAGCTGGGAAGGCGCTGGGCGAGGAACGAGCGGAGCTGTTCGGCGCTTGGGCGATCCGCCGTGCATGGCTGCGCAACCCAGTAGGCGATCAGCCGTGGATTGGCGGGATCGTCATGGCGGAGCAGCACGGCAGCCTGAGCAACGCCAGGGTGGGTGAGCAGGTTGGCCTCGATTTCACCAGGCTCGATCCGGAAGCCGCGCAGTTTGATCTGTTGATCAATGCGGCCGTGGAAGGCAAGGGTGCCGTCTGGATTCCAGGAAACGAGATCGCCTGATTTGTAGAGACGTGCCGAAGGATCGTCTGAGAAGGGATCGGCAATGAATGTTTCAGCGGTGAGCTCAGGATTGTTGAGATAACCGCGAGCCAGGCCGGCACCACCGATGTGGAGTTCGCCGGGAATGCCGATGGGGCAGATCTGGCCGGAGGGATCGAGAACCCGCACCGTTGTGTTGGCGATCGGTGTGCCGATCGGCACCTCGGCCATCGTCAGTGGCGCGTCAGATCCAAGTCGCTGGCAACAGGTGAAGGTCGTGTTCTCGGTGGGGCCGTAGCCATTGATCAGGGCATGCCCCGGAGGGAAAGCCGCCAGCAGGCGCCGCACGGAGGCGGGATGGAGCACATCGCCACCCGCCAGCACCTGGGGCACACCGGCCAGAGACTCGAGCTCGGCGTCCACCATCGCGTGGAACAGACCGGCGGTGAGCCAGAGGGTGGTGATGCGGCGCTGGTTGAGGCAGGTTGCCAGTTCCGCCAGGGATGGGGTGCCCGCAGGCGCCAGCACCAGGGTGCCGCCATGGAGCAGGGGGCCCCAGATTTCGAAGGTGGCCGCATCAAAGGCCACAGGAGCGAGCTGCAACACCGCTGCACCGTCGCCGAGGTGGAAGCCATTGATCGGATCCACCAGGCGCAGGATGGCCTGGTGCTCGATGGCCACACCTTTGGGAGTGCCGGTGGAGCCGGAGGTGTAGCTGATGTAGGCCAGGGGCCGCAGCGTTGGCGCTGACAGAGAGGCTGCAGTGATGCGGAGACGCTGGGCACCATCTGCCGTGATCAGCACAGCGCAGAGGGTTTCAGCGAGCAGGAGCGCGCGACGCTCCTGCGGCCAGGCGGGATCGAGTGGCAGATAAGCACCACCGGCCTTGAGGATGGCGAGGAGAGCAACGATGAGTTCAACGGAGCGTTCGAGGCAGACGGCAACGATGATGTCTGGCCCGACACCGAGATCAAGGAGCTGATGGGCGAGCTGATCGGCGCGTGCGTTGAGCTGGCTGTAGGTGAGCTGCTGATTGTCAAAGATCAGGGCGATAGCGTCGGGAGAGCTGGCGACCTGCTGTTCAAACAGTTGATGAACGCAGAGGTCTGGGATGTCGATGGAGGGCCCGTGCTGCCAGGATTCGATCAGGTGTCGCTCGGTTTGCGGCAGGAGGTTGAGAGATCGTGCGGGAGCATCAGGAGCCTGTGCGGCAGAGGCCAGCAGGGTGATGAGATGGTCCGAGAGGCGCTGGATGCGATCGGCGCAGAAGAGATCGGTGGCATAAACCAAGGTTGTGTTGAGTCCACCGTCTGGATCGCGCCGCAGGAAGAACTCCAGATCCAGGCGTGATGTGGATGTGCTGGTTTGGATGGGTGCAACCGCAAGCCCATCGAGGTTGCTCAGCGAGGGCGGCGGCAGCTCAACGAGCTGGAGCATCACATGAACCAGTGGATTGCGACTGGCGTCGCGCTGGAGACTGAGGGCCTCGACCATCTGCCCAAAGGGGAGCTCCTGGTGGTCGTAGGCGTTGATGGAGGTGGTTCTGACCTGTTTGAGGAGGTGGCGGAAGGAGAGATCGGCTGAGAAGCGTGTGCGGATGGGGAGTGTGTTGATGAAGAACCCGATCAGTGGTTCGAGATCGGGATGGTTGCGCCCCCAGATGGGGATACCGATGGCGAAGTCGTCCTGCCGGCTGTAGCGATGCAGCAGCAAAGCAACCAGGGCAAGAAGGCCCATCTGAAGCGTTGCTCCTTCTGAACGACAGACCTGCTCAAAGGGAGCCAGAAGAGCGGGGTCGATGTGGAAGGAGTGGCTGTCGCCCCGATGGGCAGGGGTGGCTGGACGCGGGAGATCGGTGGGGAGCTCAAGCGGTGGAAGATCGCATAGTTGCGGAATCCAGTGGTCGAAGAGCTTCTGGAGACGTGAACCGCTGAGGCGCTGGCGCTGCCAGACGGCGTAGTCGTGATAGTTGATCTGCAGCGGCTGGAGTGGAGCGTTCTGGTGGTTGTGTCGTGCGTTGTAGAGCTCCGTGAGATCATGGCTGAGAATGGAGAGCGACCAGCCATCGGAGGCGATGTGGTGGTGATTGATGAGCAGAACATGCTCCTGTTCAGCAATTGCCAGCAGGCGTGCGCGCAGGAGCAGGCCTGAGGCCAGATCCAAGGGTGTGGCCGCTTCCTCCTGCAGCCACGACTGGATCATGGTGTCCAGATCACGGACACCCAAGGGCTCGACCTCCAGGTGGACTGGAGCTGGGGGGTGAATGCATTGCAGAACCTCGCTGCCGCGAAGCTCAAACGACGTGCGCAGGCTGGAATGGCGGGTGATCAGGTCGGTGAGGGCCTGCGCGAGTGCATCACGATCGAGTGGACCATTCAGCCGCCATAGGGCTGGCAGGTGATAGGCGGTGAGGCCAGGCTGGAGCTGCTGAAGGAACCAGAGACGCGTCTGGGCATAGGAGGCGGGGAAGGCCTGGCAGCCTTCTGGCCAGTCGCCGACGAGGGGCTGAGCGGTTGCGATTGGTCCTTTGCCTGTATTCGGTGTCGCCGCATGATGACCGCAACTCCGTGAGTCGGCTCAGGCGTTCCGCCAGGTTGGCTTTGACCTCGCTCATGCCCCAGCTGTCCTGATGAGGTTGGCCTCGAGCAGCGCCCGGCAGTCCGCGAGATCCTGTGATCCGGCGGCCAATGCATCAACCAGCATGGCGTCACAGCCTGCCTGCGCGTAAGCCTGCACGCGGTGCTGAATCACGCTCTGATTGGAGGCGTCGTTGCGGGCTGCAACCCGCAACGAAGAGCAAGCCTGCAACATTGCTTGCAGCTTGGCCAGATCATCGGGGAAAGGAAGCAGCCGTTTGCCATCGCGGTGCCCACAGCGCGTGGTGTTGCCTGATCTTCCAGAACGATTTCTGATGCACCGCAACGTTCCAATGCTCGAGTGACGCATCCGGCTGCGGCGGCTTCTCTGATGCCATCGTCCATTTCAATCAACAGAGGAAGACACGGGAGTAGTTCCCTCTGGTGGCTGGTGGTGGAGGTGAGCTCTTCCCAGTCGATGAAGCCGATGTTGGATTGACCGTAGGTTCTCGCCGCCAAATCGAAGCCGCTGAGTAAGAGCGCATCCAAGCGCTCAGCTGAGGGGGATGCACTGGACATGTCGTCCATGCCGACAAAGGGAATCAGACGCTGGTGATCTTGGGCGTTGTGCAGGGCAGCGTGAAGTGGCTCAACTGGGTTGGCTGTTCTGTTCATGTCCCGGCTCCGGCTTCCAGTCGGGCCAGAGCTTGATCGATGAGGTGATCGAGCCGCTCGGCCAGGCTGCGTACCGTTGGGGCATTGAACAGCAGCGTTGGCGGAAGATCAAGGCCGAGTTGAGCGCTCAGGCGTGTCATCACCCGGGTGCCGGAGAGGGAATCGCCACCGAGCTGGAAGAAGTTGGCGTCCCGAGCGGGTGGTTTCAGCTGCAGTACATCGCCAATCACCGTTGCCACCAGTTCCTCCAGTTCGCCAACAGCTGGTTCATCAGGTGCGCGGAGGGCGCCTGCGAGTTGTTCGGCCAGGCCGATGCGCGGCACCTTGCCTGTAGCACCGCGGGGCAGCTCCTCGACAAAGAGAATGCGTGAAGGTACCTCATGGGGCGAGAGGGCCGAGAAGGCATGGGCCCTCAGGTCCTGCTCGCCGAGCCTGGCACCGGCCCGCAGCACCACGGCAGCGGCCAGATCCTCCCCCAGCGTGGGGTGGGGCACCGCGAAGCAGGCAGCCTCGTGTACAGCGGGATGGCTGAGCAGGGCCGCATCCACCACCGCCGGCATGACCTTCAGCCCGCCGCGGTTGATCATCTCCCCCAGGCGGCCGCGCAGATAGAGATAGCCCTCCGCATCGCGTCGACCCTGATCTCCGGTGGCAAACCAGCCATTCCGCCAGGACATCGCCGTGAAGTCTCCCGCAGCGGTCGGGTCGGCCAGGTAACCCGCCATCAGCGGTGCTCCCCTCACCGCCACCTCACCCCATTGACCCGGTGGCAGGGGTGCACCATCCTCTCCGAGGATGGCCAGTTCTTCCACCACAGGGCGCCCGACGGATCCGGCTCGGGGTGACTGGAGTGGATTGCTGCAGATGTGGGGGCATTCGCTCATGCCGTAGGCCTCGATCAGCGGCACGCCGAAGGCGTCTTCCAGCCCGTCGCGAAGATGCGGGGGCATGGAAATGGCTCCGGAACGCAGGAACCGGAGGCTGTGCAGCGGGGCTGATGGGGTCAGCTGTTGCTGCTCGAGCAGCGCCCGATGCATGGCTGGAGGCAGCGTGATCCAGCTGATGGGCTGAGCCGCAAGCAGTCGCAGGACAGCATCCGCTGAAAACTCCTCGATCACTGACACGCTTCCCCCGCTGATCAGAGGCATCAGCAGGGCCGAGACGAGCCCATGGGTGTGATGGAGCGGCAGGGCCAGCAGGGACCGGTCCGCCTGGCTGAGTCGGAGAGTCCGCGCCATCGCCAGGCAGCCCTTCAGCAGGGTCGCCTGGCGATGCACCACCCACCTGGGTTCGCCGGTCGAACCCGATGTGGCGATTACCACAGATTGGGCCGTATGGGCGATGGGGTCAGAACGGCGGTCAGGCGGGGCTGCAATCTCCCGGGCGTTCAGCAGCATCGATGGCTCGACCAGAGGAATGGCGAGGGAGTTCGCCGCCTCAGCCAACTCAGGCGCGACTCCCGGGGAGAGCACAAGGGCGGAGGGCGCAAGAGGCTGCAGAACTGCAGACCATTGCGACGATGGCAGATCAGGCCGCAGGGGTGCCAGCGAGCAGGCGCAGGCCACCTGAAGCGTCACGATCGCTCCCTCCAGCCCCTGGGGCATCAGCACCCCCACCCGATCCTGAGGCCGCAGGCCCAGTTGCCGCAGCTGATGTTCTGCCCCCGTCAGCAGACCGGCGAGCGCACCGCGTGACATGGGGTGATCCGGCCCGGAACCGAGAGCCGGCCTGTCAGGATCCTGGGCGGCCCAGGAGTGAAGTGCCACGCGAAGGCTGGAGCCGGCATCCATCTGCGTCATGCCGATCCTGTGAGTGTGTAGGGCGGCTGAACCGCGGGATCCCTGGCGGGCATCGGCACGACGAGCAGCCGTGGGCCCTCCGCCGGCAGCTCTGCCAGCTCGACAGCCAGGTCGCGGGGGGTGGCGACCCGTCGCGCCGGCAGTCCCAGGGAGGTGGCCAGGGCGCACCAGTCGACGTCCGGCAGGCGGGCGAGAGACTCCGCACCGTCGTTCTGCAGGCGGCTGTAGGGCTGGCCCAGCACCCCGTTCTCAGCCAGCACAAAGGTGATGGGCAGATGCCGCTTCACGGCTGTGGTCCATTCGTTGGCCAGCATCAGAGCGCTCCCGTCTCCGCTGAAGCAGCACACGGGCCTCGTGGGTTCGAGGCAAGCTGCTCCGATCGCGGCCGCAAGGGCCCAGCCCATCGCCCCCACGGTGGTCGACTGAAAGAGCTGGAGTCCCCGCTCCCCGAGCTCAATCGCCATGGCGTGACGTGATTGGCCGGCATCGCCGAACCAGAGGGTTTCCTTGGGCAGCTGATCCAGCAATTCGACCACGAGAGCACGGTATCCATCGCTGTTCAACGAGCCGCGGTCAGGCTCAGGAGGACCGGCGAGTGCGATGCAGGAGGGATCAGCTCCCGAGTGCTGCAAGGGCAACGATTGCTCCCACCAGGAGATTGGATCCATCCCGGCCCAGGGCGCGGCCATCACATCACAAGGGACGGTCAGCACAACCGGCTGAGAGCGCTGCAGCCTGGCCCGGCTGGCCTCGAGGATCTCCGCCAGCTTCTGGGGCGCATCAAGGTGCAGATTGGCAATCTGGAGAGCTGCCAGCAGCTCGCGATCGCGGCTGCCGGTGGAGCGCGTGTCCTGAAACTCTGGCCAGCCACTGTTGGCGGTCTGACCCACGATCACCAGCAGCGGGATGCTCTCAAGGCGTGCCACCTGCAGCGGGGGGAACATCATGGACAGACCAGGACTGCCGCAACAAAAAGCGAGGGCGGGCCGCCCAGATGCCAGCGCCAGCCCCTGGGCCATGTACCCAGCCCCCATTTCCGAGGCTGCGATGACCACCCGACAACCAGCCCGCAGCAGAGCCTGAGGAAGGGGCTCGACGTGATGCCCGAGATAGCCGAAACAGGTGGCGAATCCAGCCGCGGCTGCTGAGCGAGCCAGCACATCAGCAACAATTGCATTCATCCCATGAAGGCTCCGCCATTGACATCCAGCGTGGCTCCTGTGATGTAGCTGGCGGCATCGGAAGCGAGGAATACGATGGCCTCGGCGATTTCCTCGGGCTGGCCTGGGCGGCCCAGGGGAATCGTTGCCAGCCGCTGGGTCCGTTCTCTGGCCGACAGCCCCTGCCAGCGCGCATGCACCCGCGCCGTGGCGGTGAGTCCCGGGGCGACCGCGTTCACGCGGATCTGCCAGGGAGCCAGCTCCACGGCCAGCTGCCGGGTCAGGCCGATCAGCCCTGCCTTGGCGGCGGCGTAATCAGCGGAGGCCACGATCGAGTGTTGCCGGCCCGCCAGGGACGTCACATTGACGATCGATCCCCCGCGCTGGCGCAGGAGCGGCAGCGCGGCACGGGTGACGACGGTCGCTGTGGTGAGGTTCTGGCGGAGGGTCTGCTCCCAGTCGTCCGGGCCGATATTGACCAGATCGCGGCCGTGGTGACTGCCACCGGCGTTGTTGATCAGGACATCCAGCCGCTCCCACTGCTCCTTGATCAGGCCCATGAGCCGGTCTGTCTCCTGGGGATCACCCATGTCAGCAGTCATTTGGCAGCATTCAGGAGCGAGAGGTCGCAGGTGATCGGCTGCGTCGCTCAGGTCCTTGCCATTGCGGGCAGTGATCACGATCCGGTATCCGCGCTGGGCCAGCAGTCGGGCCGTCGCCAGGCCGATTCCACGGGAGGCACCGGTGATGAGGGCGACAGGCGCGGTGGTGGTGTTGGGTCTCACGGACAAGTTCTGTACGAGCTTATCAGGGAATGTGTGAGATTGACATGGTGCGCAATGATCGTCGTTCTTGGCTGGATCCCTCAGTTCGGGCAGAGGTCAGAACAGCCCATGCATGAAGAACACGGCCGGTCTTGAGGTCATGGCAACCATGGGGAGTGCGCCGGTTTGACGATGATCGATTCGTCAATTAATTCAAACGGGTTCGGTTCGTCGCAGCTGCACTCTTTATGCCGTTATCACTGATCCTGTTCGACCTTACCACTCCTCTCCCTTCCCCAGGTCAGGCATCTGTGCAGCGACGGCTGAAAGATGGTGAACCGCAGATGCCTGAGTGCCGAGTGGGCGATCCCCTGCAACGAGGTCATGGGCGTGGCCAGGCCGGCCCTGCTCTTCTGTTGCGGAAGCTTCGCTGGGCGTCTTTGCCTCGCCAGGCCTCAGGCGAGCGGGTTGATCAACCGCAGACCAGGGAAGCGGCGGAAATCGGCGTCGGCCGAACAGAGGCTGCAGTCGTGCTCCAGGGCCAGGGCGGCGAGGTGGACATCGTTGCTGAGATTGCCGGCGATGCCCACTTGCAGGAGCAGCTGCTGCTGGATCGACCAGTGCCGTTCTCCCGGCGTCAGCACCTCCACCAGTGGATGCGAGAGCCACCCTTCCACCAGTTGGAGAGCCTGCTCCAGGGTGAGCGGCCGGGACAGCAGTTTCGGTTGAGTCGAGATCCTCAGCACCGAGATCGCCACCTGCCAGGGCAGCGCGATGGGCTCTTCGCCACTGAGCACGTCCTCCAGCCAGGCCCGACAGGGCGGGTGATGGGGAGTGTCGCTGAGGCAGGCGTAGAGCCAGACGTTGGTGTCGATCAGGATCACCGGCCCTGCCGCAGCTTGTTGATCAGCTCCTCGTCTTCCAGGGCGGCAGCCAGCTGGTTGGCCTTGGTCAGGTTGACGCCGGGTGCGAGGGGGCCTGTGGAGAAGGTGGGGCACACATAGCGAGGACGCACGGCCTCCGCAGGCTTCTCCAGCCCCGCGCGCAGGGTCTCGTTCACCACCTGCTTGAACGGCTTGCCGCTGTCGAGGGCCTTCTGGCGCAGCTGGCGCAGCAGGCCGTCGTCGATGGTCAGCGTGGTGCGCATGCCATCAAGATGCTGCCGCCCTTGGCATCATGGCATCAACCTTCCGTTCGTCGCCGCGGCTTTCCTGCTGCGGGGAGGCCTCCTGGGCGGCGCCACGGGGGCTTTTCGGAGGCGGCTCCGGCCGGGCGGCCGAGAATCGCGCGGCCCCAGCCCGCCGCGTTGGCTCCCTTGATGCCCGTTGGCGATGATCGGAACATCCGTGATCCGGCGCTGATGGCCGGCCTTTCCATGCAGAACGGCACCGCCGTCGCCCCGTCCGCCGGGCAGCCCCTGCGCACCGGCACCATCCATCGCGTCACCGGCGAGACCGATGTGCGCGTGAGCCTGAACCTGGACGGCACGGGCCGCTGCCAGGCGAGCACCGGCGTGCCCTTTCTCGACCACATGCTCCACCAGATCAGCAGCCACGGCCTGCTCGACCTGGAGATCCAGGCCACGGGCGACACCCACATCGACGACCACCACACCAATGAGGACGTGGGCATCGCCTTCGGCCAGGCCCTGGCCCAGGCCCTGGGCGACCGGCGCGGCATCCATCGCTTCGGCCACTTCGTGGCGCCCCTGGATGAGGCCCTTGTGCAGGTGGCGCTGGACTGCAGCGGCCGGCCCCACCTGAGCTTCGGCCTCACGATCCCCGCCCAGAAGATCGGCAGCTACGACACCGAGCTGGTGAAGGAGTTCTTCGTGGCGGTGGTGAACAACAGCGGCCTCACCCTGCACATCCGCCAGCTGGACGGGGCCAACTCCCACCACATCGTGGAAGCCTGTTTCAAGGCCTTCGCCCGGGCGCTGCGGCTGGCCACTGAGATCGACACGCGCCGCGCCGGCGCCGTGCCCAGCAGCAAGGGGGTGCTGGAGCAGGCCGGGGGCCAGTAGCTGAGGGCCTGTCGTTCAGCCCAGGGGCGGCCGTGCCCAGAGGAACAGCCCGTGACGGTTGGCCTCGGTCATGGTGAGTTCGGTGTCGAGCAGCAGGGCGCCCCGGGCTTCCCAGGCGATCCCCGCCAGACCGGCGGCAGCGGCCTTGGCCACGGTGATGGGACCGATCGCCGGCAGGTCCATGCGGCGGTCCTGGTGGAGCTTGGGCGCCTTGTAGAGCACGCCGGAGCGGCTGCCGGAGGGCTGGTCATCCCGGATCGCTGCCACCCACTCGAGCATGGCGTCAGTGCCGGGCAGGGATTCGGTGGCCAGGCAGAGTCCGCCGGCCACCACGGCCCCCTGGCCCACATCCACCGCCGAGATCGCCTCCACGATGTAGGCCGCGCGCTCCACATCGGCGCGATCCTGGTCGCTGGGAACCTTGCTGGCGTACAGACCCGGTTCGGGCAACAGGCTGGGGGCGACATCCTCGACGCCCACCACCTCCAGGCCGAGCTCTTCAATGATTTCCGCCAGGGCCCGGAGGGAGGCGTCGTCGCCCTTGCGCAGGGAGGCCAGGATCCGCGGAGCGGCCAGCAGGGTGGAGCTCTCGAAACGCAGGGGATTGAGATGGCGGGGGCGATGGAACTTGCCCACCATCACCACCTGGCGGACTCCCCGAGCCTCCAGGGAGCGAAAGAAGGAGATCGCGCGCTCGAAATAAAACTCCTCCGCATCCTCAAGCTCCACCGGGATGCCGTGGGGGTGGCAGCAGAGGTGGGAGCGGCCGGCCGCGCTGAGGGCCTGGGAGAGAAGGCCGGGCAGCACTCCTGAACCGGCGATGATCGCGAGGTTGGGATCACCCATCCGGGCCGGTTGCAACCGCTGCATCTTGATTGCAGTCAACTGCCCCGGAGCAGGGCAGGCCCCCCCGCAGTGGACACGTGCTGGGGCGTCATGTCCGGCAGGCCTGCAGCAGATGCTGGGGCAGATCCCCAAGCGCGAGCCGCTGCTCGGCAACCTCTTCCCGCAGGTCCTTGAGCCGCGCCACCCCCTCGGCCGCCTCGCCATCGCCGATCACGGCCGCATAGCGGGCGCCGGAGCGATCGGCCCGCTTGAACTGCTTGGCGAAGGCGGCGCCGCTGGCATCCCACTCCACCGCCAGCCCGGCCGCCCGGCAGGCGCGGGCCAGTGGCAGTGCCAGCGCCTCGGCCGCCTCGCCCCGGCTCACCACATAGAGGTCGATGGACTGGCCGGGGGGAGCGCTGGCCTGGCTGAGCAGCAACACCAACCGCTCCATGCCCAGGGCCCAGCCGATTGCCGGCGTGGCAGGGCCGCCGAGCTGCTGCACCAGGCCGTCGTAGCGACCGCCCCCGCACACCGTGGCCTGGGCCCCGAGCTGGCTGCTGGTGATTTCGAAGGCGGTGTGGCTGTAGTAGTCGAGGCCGCGCACCAGGCGGGGATTGAGCTGCATGGGAATCTGCAGGGCCGCCAGGCCGGCCTGCACCTGGGCGAAGCGCTCGCGGCTCTCGGCGCTGAGGGCCTCGGCCAGGGAGGGGGCCGCCGCCAGCAGGGCCTGGGTGTCGGGATGCTTGGAATCGAGCACCCGCAGGGGGTTGGCGTGGATGCGGGCCTGGGAGTCGGGATCGAGCCGGTCGCGGTGGGCCTCCAGCCAGGCCACCAGCTGCTCGCGGTAGCGCGCCCGGTCGTCGGGGCTGCCGAGGGTGTTCAGCTCCAGGGCCAGGCCGCCCACGCCCAGATCGGCGAGCAGGTCCCAGGCGATGGCGATCGCCTCCACGTCGCTGCGGGCATCGGCGAAGCCGAGCAGTTCCAGGCCGAGCTGGTGGAACTGGCGCTGGCGCCCCGCCTGGGGACGCTCGTAGCGAAACATCGGCCCGCCGTACCAGAGCCGCTGCGCCCCCTGGCTTAGCAGACCGTGCTGGATGGCGGCCCGCACCACCGAGGCCGTGCCCTCGGGCCGCAGGGTGCAGCTGCGCTCGCCGCGATCGAGGAAGGTGTACATCTCCTTGCCCACCACATCGGTGGCCTCGCCGATGCCGCGGGCGAACAGCTCGGTGACCTCCAGCAGCGGCGTGCGGATCTCCTGCACAGCCGCCCGCCGGAAGTGGGCGCGCGCGGTGTCCTCCACCTGCCGCCAGAGCGGGGTCTGCCCGGGCAGCAGATCAACCATGCCGCGCAGACTCTGGAGCGAGGCCAATCGGTTCTGGGCAAGTGGGGCGAGTCTGCCTGGCGACCCGGATCAGCCGGCGTACTGGCGGTACCAGGCGGCAAAATGCTCCACCCCCTCGCGCAGCGGCGTGGAGGGCCGGAAGCCCACCCAGGCCTCGAGGGCGCTGGTGTCGGCGGCGGTGGCCTCCACATCCCCAGGCTGCATCGGCTCCAGCTGCAGGATCGCCGGCCGCTCCAGGGCCCGCTCCAGCTCGGCGATGAACACAAGCAGCTCCTCGGGCTGGGCGTTGCCGATGTTGAACAGGCGGTGCGGGGCCCAGCTGGTGGCGGGATCCGGCACCTCCGCATCGAAAGCGGGATGGGCCGTGGCCGGCTTGTCCAGGCAGCGGATCACCCCCTCCACCACGTCTGCGATGTAGGTGAAGTCACGCCGCATCCGGCCCTGGTTGAACACCCGGATCGGCTCACCCGCCAGGATCGCCCGGGCGAACAGCATCGGCGCCATGTCCGGCCGGCCCCAGGGGCCGTACACCGTGAAGAAGCGCAGGCCCGTGGCCGGCAGGCCGTACAGATGGCTGTAGGTGTGGGCCATCAGCTCGTTGGCCTTCTTGGTGGCGGCATACAGGCTCACCGGATGGTTCACCGGCTGCGCCTCGCTGAAGGGCAGATTGCGGTTACCGCCATACACCGAGCTGCTGCTGGCATACACCAGGTGCTCCACCTGCTGGTGGCGGCAGCCCTCCAGCACATGGCCCATGGCCACCAGGTTGCTCTGCACATAGGCCCCGGGGTTCTCCAGGGAGTAGCGCACCCCGGCCTGGGCCGCCAGGTGGATCAGCCGGCGGGGGCCCACGGCCGCCAGCAGGGCCGCCAGCGCCGGGCCATCGGCCAGGTCGAGCTGGTGAAACCGCCAGGCGCTCGGGCTGCCGCTGGCGGCTGCCTGGGCCTCCAGCCGTTGCAGGCGCGCCTGTTTGAGGGAGGGATCGTAGTAGGGGTTGAGGTTGTCGACCCCCACCACCTGATCACCACGGGCCAGCAGCCGTTCGCACACGCCCGCACCGATGAAGCCGGCCGCGCCGGTCACGAGAACGGTCATCGCCGGTGGCGGAGCTGAAAAGCCGGCATCAGGCCAGCGAGGTGCCGTCGTGAAGCAGCTCCCGGAACCAGGCGATGGTGGGCTCCAGCCCCTGCTCCAGGGCCACCGTGGGCTGCCAGCCCAGCTCCCGCTGGGCCAGGTCGATCACCGGCTGGCGCTGCAGGGGATCATCGGCCGGCAGGGGCTTCTCGATCAGTGGCAGCTCGGGGTTGATGCGGGCACGCACCAGCTCGGCCAGCTGGCGGATGGTGAACTCACCGGGATTGCCGATGTTCATCGGGCCGGTGTGGCTGCCATTCATCAGCCGGATCATGCCTTCCACCAGGTCGTCCACGTAGCAGAAGGAGCGGGTCTGGCTGCCGTCGCCGTAGAGGGTGAGCGGCTCGCCGCGCAGGGCCTGCACGATGAAGTTGCTCACCACCCGGCCGTCATCGGGCAGCATGCGCGGCCCGTAGGTGTTGAAGATGCGCATCACGCGGATCTCGGTGCCGTGCATCCGCTGGTAGTCGAAGCAGAGGGTTTCAGCGATGCGCTTGCCCTCGTCGTAGCAGCTGCGGATACCGATCGTGTTCACGCAACCGCGGTAGCTCTCGGGCTGGGGATGGACCTCGGGGTCGCCATACACCTCACTGGTGCTGGCCAGCAGCAGGCGGGCACCCACGCGCCGGGCCAGGCCGAGCATGTTGTAGGTACCGAGGAAGCTCGTCTTGGCGGTCTTGATCGGGTTGAACTGGTAGTGCACCGGCGAGGCGGGGCAGGCCAGGTGCCAGATGCGATCCACCTCCAGGCGGATCGGATCGGTCACGTCGTGGCGGATCAGCTCGAAGCGTGGATGGCCGATCCACTGGCTGATGTTCTGCTTGCGGCCGGTGAAGTAGTTGTCGAGGCAGATCACCTCCTCGCCGGCCTCCATCAGCCGGTCCACCAGGTGGGACCCCACGAAACCGGCACCGCCGGTCACCAGGTTGCGGGTCAGGGACGCTGGCATGGTCTCAGCCCTCCCCCACGGTCCACACGTTCAGGCCGGCGGCCCTGGCGGCGGCGCCATCCGCCTTGGCCCGGGCGTCAAACAGCCAGGCCGGCTGGCGCATCAGCGCCGCCACCGCCGGCCAGTCGATCCCCGCGAACTGCTGCCACTCGGTGAGCAGCAGCAGGGCATCGGCGCCGCTGGCGGCTTGCTGCACGTCCGCCACCTGCTGCCAGCTGCCCTCGCCCGTGCCGGCCGGCTGGCCCAGATCTGCCGTGATCTGGCCCTCGGGCACCTTGGGATCGAGGATCTGCAGGATCGCCCCCTCCTCGAGCAGGTCTTGGCACACCCGGATCGCCGGTGATTCGCGGGTGTCGTTGGTGTCGGCCTTGAAGGCGAAACCGAGCACGCCGATGCGCTTGCCGGTCACGGTGCCGAACAGCCTGGTCACCACCAACCGGGCAATGCGCCGCTGCTGCCAGTGGTTGAGAGCCACCACCTGCTCCCAGTAGGCCGCCACCTCCTCCAGGCCGTAGTGGCGGCAGAGGTACACCAGGTTGAGGATGTCCTTCTGGAAGCAGCTGCCGCCAAAACCCGGGCCGGCCTGCAGAAACTTGGGGCCGATGCGGCTGTCGGCGCCGATCGCCCTGGCCACCTCGCGCACATCGGCGCCGGTGGCCTCGCAGAAGGCGGCGATGCCGTTGATCGAGCTGATCCGCTGGGCCAGGAAGGCATTGGCGGTGAGCTTGGAGAGCTCGCTGCTCCAGAGGTTGGTGGTGAGGATGCGCTCGCTGGGAACCCACTGGCCGTAAACGCCGGCCAGGGCGGCGATGGCCGCGGGGTCGTCGCCACCGATCAGCACCCGATCGGGCGCCTCCAGATCGGGGATGGCGGTGCCCTCCGCCAGGAACTCGGGGTTGGAGAGCACCGAGAAACTGCGGCCGTCGCCATTCGGCGTGGCGGCCGCCAAGATCTTCTGGATCACCTCGGCGGTGCGCACCGGCAGGGTGCTCTTCTCCACCACGATCGTGTGCCCCCGCGCCGCCCGGGCCACCGAGCGGGCGCTGGCCTCCACCCACTTGAGGTCGCTGGCCTGGCCGGCCCCCAGCCCCCTGGTCTTGGTGGGGGTGTTCACGGAGATGAACACCATGTCGGCCGCGCCGATCGCCTCGTCGACGGCGGTGCTGAAGTGCAGATTGCGGCCGCGGGCGCGGGCCACCACGCCATCCAGACCGGGCTCGTACACCGGCAGTTTGCTGAGGTCTGCATCGTTCCAGGCGGCGATGCGCTCGGCGTTCAGGTCCACCACCGTGACCTGCACATCCGGGCAGCGGTCAGCGATCACCGCCATCGTTGGTCCACCCACGTAGCCAGCACCAATACAACAGATGCGCTGGACAGAGGGGCTGGTCATGAATAAAGACGTCAGAGCAAGCCCGAGATTACGACGGTTCCCCTGGTGGACTCGGCCTCTCGGATGGTCGGACCCCAGGACCGGCCCCAGCAAACGTGCGCCAGGAGTAATTGTTGGCCGCCGCCAGGGGGCTGAAGGATTGGCCTGGCAAGGCTATGTCCAACAGATGGGGGCGACCGGAGCGGATGCGCAGCCCCTCACCCAGGGGGAGGGAAAGTTCCTGACCCTGTTGAAGCGTGCCCTGGAACACAGAGGTGTCGTTGAGCGAACGCAATTCCAGCCACACCTCACCTCGAGCCCTCAAGCGCAACTGGGGGATGCTCGCGGGGGGAGAACCCACAGGAGCAGGAGTGCGGGGGATATTGGATTTTGTCTCGCTGGGTACAGGTTGAAGCAAAGGCGGCGAAGGCCCCTTCCGGCCCCGAGTAGCCAGATCGATCAGAAAGGGCAGCGTGAGGGTGCTGGCAGCAGCGGCCAGAGCAAGCTGCCAGGCTTTCAGGTTCACCAGTCGCCGCTGAGCGCCAGCAGCCAATGTCGATAGCGGCCACGAAGTTCTCGGCTGGCTGGACATCACCAGGTCGGCAGAAGGCGCCTGCCCCTCCAGACAGTGCTGCAGCTGTTGCTGCAGGTCATGCCTCTCCTGCATGAGCAGGCGAATGTCCTGCGCCAGGTCTCGCAACTGGGAACCAAATTTCACCTCATAGATTCCTGGCATTTCATCAATCAATCGCTGATATTCCTCCAGTTGGGCACTGGCAGCGGCAAGCTCCACCTCGAGCCGAGCCAGGCCATCCTGATAATGATCAGCTGAGCTCGAATCGGTCACGGCTGAACATTAGACCAAGATGTACAGATCGCCAACATGTCAGGCATAGGCTAATTGCAAGTCTCGAGGATCAAAGCTAAGCAATACCGGGAGAGCGGCAATAACTCCTCCTCCTTTGCCGAAGCCAGCTTCACTACCATTGGCATTGTGCAGGAGATCACCCGTAAGTCGGGCGTAGAGAAAAACAGCCTTCGAGCGGTCGGCCCCGTCAATCGTCTCCACGATCTCAAAGGCTGTTTTTGCCCCAGCCGACCTCAGTGATGTCTTGCCACCAAAAGCAGTGGCGGTCAAGGAATTACGGGACACGCCTTCAACGCGGATCTGATCAGAACCAGGTCGAAAATCAGTGATTACATCACCTTGACTCAGGCCATCCTGCAAACTAAAGCGAAACTCATTGGAGCTGCCACCGCCGCCCGTGATCAGGTCTGCTCCCTTGCCCCCATAAATCACATTATTCAATGAACTTCCCACGAGAACATCTGGTCCGGCCGTACCGTTAATCACCTTGCTCGGCGGTGGCTGAACCGAACCGCCATCTCCACCATTGTCGGGCGGAGGCTCTACAGCCGGCTTGGAGGTATCAACGAATGCCGTGCGCACCTGACTCTCAGCAGAATTGATTTGAGCAGATTTAGAGGTGAGGGAAATCTCAAGGGCCTGGCCCTTCTCAATCAACTCATCGGCATTGGTCTGAACACGAAACTGCACCAGGGCCGTGCCGACGGGGATCGGCTGTGATCGCCCATTCAACAGCTGGAGCTGCAAACCGCCATTTCCAAGCTGCCGGGATTCGGTAATGGACAACCCCGAAGCCAGCTGGAAGTCCGCAGACGACAGTGGTTGGTAGTCCTTTGAAAGAGACGCACCACCCAGACCCTTCATACCAAGAGTGAGCTGGAGTGGCTGACCTGGCGCCAAGGCGGCTGCTCCAAGTTCAACGGAAAAGGGCTTGGTCAATGCACCCTCGTTCACAGATGCCGGGCCGCGCAAAGCCAAGCTGGCCTTGTCAAGATCAGCAATGCTCACAGCAAGCTGCTGCTCCGAAGACACCGAACTCTGCAACGAGGCGCGAAGGGTGAACGATTCGGGTCCCTCCATCACCTTGTCTGCCAGAGGATTCAACTGAAACGAGAGCAGCTGGGACCTGGGATCCAGGTCAAGCTTGGCTCGATTGATCAGACTGAAGGAAAGCGTGCCATCCGCAAGCGTTTGTCGATCACTCATCGTCAGACCTGAGGCCACCTTCAGTTGGCTGTAACCCAGCACACTCAGGTCAGCGCCAGCCTGCGCAGAACCCGAACGCAACCCAATCTGCAAAGGCATTGATTGACCGACTGCCAAGCCAACAGGACCAAGCGAGAGGATGTAGGGCTGACTGCGTTGACCTTCCGTCAGGGATTGAGGGCCACTGAGTTGAATCAACAACGGGTCGTCGTCACTGATGGTTGTCGTTAACTTGGCCGGCCCACCCTCCGCAACCCCGGCTCCTCCAGCGAGGTTGATGGAGAAGGCCTCATTGTCCTCGGCAATGCGGTCATTGATTGTGCCAACAGGAAAGGACATGAGCGCTGAGCCAGCGGCCAGATCGACTCCGCTGCTATTGCTGGCGGTGACGGTGATCGTGCCGTCGCCGCTGGTTGAGATCCCGCTCAATGTGATCCCTGACGCGGCGCTCAGACCGGCAGCCTTGAGCGCCGCAAAGTCGACACCTTTCGTGGCCGTGCCGCTGGCCGTGTCGATCGAGAAGGAAATGCTGGCACCGGCGCCAAGGCCGACTCCGCTGCCCAGGGAAAGCTTGTAGGGCGAGGTGGTGTTACCTTCGAGCACGCTGGTGGGTCCGGCCAAACGAATGGTTACCTGATCCTGATTACGGATCGTGGTGGTTACCTTCTGGTGATCAGTGAAGCCACCGAGGGTGAGATTGAAGGTTTCATCAGGCTCAGCCAGCAGGTCGGATTTAATCGGAACAGTCAAAGTGGCGATGGTGGCCCCAGTGCCGAGATTTTTGCTGGTGGATGCCACCGCCCGGATCAGCCCCGTGGCGGCATCCACGCTCAGATTGCTGAGCACGATGCCAGGCGCTGCCTGCAGAGATCCCTGCACCATCGCCTCCATGTCAGCCGAGAACTGGGCCGTGCCGTCGCCGAGCTGCAAGCTGAAGGCCACGCTTTCGCCACTGGCCAGGCCGCTGGTGCTGAGGGCGATGGTGTAACTGGCGCTGGCGCCCTCATTCACAGGGTCGGCCGGTCCGCTGAGGCTGAGGGTCTGCAGAGCATCCAGGCTGATGTCGCTGAACTTGATCGTTTCAAAGCCGGTGATGCTGTTGCCGAAGGCATCGTTGAAAGTAACGACGCCCGCCTCGTTGCTCGAGGTGAGCTGATAGGAGGTGAAGGTGCCGGGCAGCAGCAGCACGTCGTTGCCATCGCCGCCATCGAAGCGGGTCTGGCTGGCCGATGAGGTGACTTGTACAACGTCATTTCCCGTGCCGCCCTCGACACTGGAATTGGTGATGGTCGAGAGGATGATGTTGTCGGCACCCTCCTCGCCGATCACACTGGAGCGGGTGGAGAGTCCATTCACCTTCAGCTGATCATTGCCCTCGCCGAGATCAATGGAGGCATCCTCAACAGCGGTCTGTCCGGACGTGCCGATCTCAACGATGTCGTTGCCGGCCTCGGTGTTCAGCGACGCGAAACGCAGGGCACCCACAAGGAGGGGGGTGTCGTTGGCATCACCGGTGAAGACATCAGTCTGGTCGGTGGCCGTGCCCGTGATGCCCTGGAGCCTGGTGCGGTTGAAGCGGAAGGCCTCCCACAACTCAGATCCCGATGCGATGTCTGAGTTCAGCTCCGGGGCGAGTGCCTCCAGGCCATTGAGGTAGTAATCGGGCTGACCGAAAACCGCACTGCTTTCCTGCTGCCGGTAAAGAACCAGATCAAAGAGGATATCGCCGAACAGAATGCGCTCGAATCCAAAGATCTGATTGTTGTTGGAAACAGCGATATAGTCTTCCTCGGCGAGAATCGACTCCAAGGCGACGATTCCGTCTCCATCGCCGTCCTTGAACTCAATATCCCAATCGAAACGGGATCCCTTGAGAACAATCAGATCGCCATACTCAACCTCCTCAAGGGTAAGATCGTCACCCAGGGTTATACCAATACCGCCACCCGGATCTGTGCCGAAGACAGCGTCGTAATAGGTTGTGTTTACGCCCCCCTTGAAAACGGACTGCCATGGCATCAAGACGCTGACGCGGTCATCACCACCACCAGCAAAGATGCTGGACTGGAAGATATAGCCCTGACTGGCATCGATGTTGACATCAGCCCTGATTGACTGGGTGATGCCCTGGCCAATGACAGAGAAGGTGTCACTGCCATCGCCCATGCGAATGGTGGTGAGATTCAGGGCGTTGATATACACGCCACTGGTCAGAATACCCGGGGGGTAACCTATCGCTGCGAGATAATCAATTCCGTCTGCCGGTACTGAATAGGGCGCTGAACCGGACGACCGTTTGAGGCCATTGCCATCCAGCACAAACGTGCCATCACCCGTTGCGAGATCAATGGTGAATTGAAAGCCCAGCCCGTAATCATTCTTGCCTACCAAATTGGCTGGCAGGGGCACTGCCGTTCGCGCAAACCGTTGCTCCTCGGTTTCGGGGATCAGAAAGAAACCGCCGGTATTGATCGTGCGGTTGCCGACCGAGGAGCCCCAGTTCAGGATTGTTGCCATGGCTTGCAGGTCAGCGAAGGTTGATCGGGGGTTGGTCTGCCAACTTTTCTCTAGAGAATATCTAAACCCAATCCAAATTATACCATTATTCCGCTCGCATGGCCTGCAGCGCTATAGATAGAAACATAAGCCTACACATGGCTTCGGAGCCTGGCAAAACAAGTTCCCAGCCTTGGTGACATCAAAATGAGAAAGATCAGGAAGCTCGAATCATTGATCATGACAAATTAGCAAAGACTTGCCCGAAATAAAGGCACGCGTGAAAACGACAAAGGATCTTTCTGGGAAAACAGCAAAATGAGAGGCAAGAATCCGACGAGAGTGCGGATATCAAAAGCTTCGTCCTCCCAGAAACTCACGCGCAGGCAGCGAGGATGGCTGATACCCATACCCATAAACCCCACCTTGCTCATCATTCACAATGCGCGGTGTCACCATGATCACCAGCTCTCGTTTTTCCTTGCGGCTGGTTGTTGCCCGAAAAAACTGACCAATCAGTGGAATGTCGCCGAGAATGGGCCATTTGCTCACTACTTGACGGTCAAAGTCAGAGATCACACCTGTCAGAATCAGGGTCTGGCCATCGCGCACCCGTAGGGCACCCGTATCCAAGCTGCGGATACTGAGAATATTCAGATCTGAGCTACAGCCCTGAGGAGCGTCTTCCCGACCAGTAATCGCCGAAATACTTGGGGATAAAACGAAGGTGACAAATCCATTGTCGTCAATTTTTTCAACGCGAGCCCCAAGCACGAGGCCAGCGGTGGACAACTCCGGCGTGCACACCACATTGCCCCCCTGAGAGGGCGTTTCAGTTTCATAGCCTGTGACTACATTGGTCCCAACACGGACTACCCCTTCATTGGCCCTTCTCCGACCGATCGGAGTATCCAGGCCAATATTCACAATTCCCTGGCTTCCCTGCTGGGTGGTTGTAGACCCAGACGACTGGCTGCCGCCACCCCCCGCGCTCCCGGCCGACTCAGAGCCCTCACGCAGCAAGGAGGGATTCTCCTGCAGGATCAAGGTTGGACTGGCCAGAAGCTTAGTGGATCCAGAAATAATCTGCGCATTCACAAAATTGAAAAAGTTGTTATTGGGATAATCCAGTCCAGGGTTGGGCTGAACAGATGACTGGCGAGAAGAGGAGGATCCGGAAGAGTTATTTGCAGATGAAGTGGTGCTGGAACGAGATCCCGTATCAGCAGCATTAGCACCACTGCCAACTACAGTATCTCGTATGGCATCCACAACACTGGAAGAACTCTGGCTCTGGTTGGTTGTACGCCGGCCAAACAGTGGATCAAATGCCGCCTCACCTGGAGGCATCAGGTCGCCAAAAGCACCAAGCAGCCGACCACTGTCATTGACAATGAAGTTGTTGCCCCACCTGACGGCAAAGCTATTGGCAATATCAGCAGCATTGTCCAGATTCACATCCAGAATCCGAACGCTCAACGCCACCTGCCGCTGCCGCAGATCAAGCTTCTTCAGGTATTGCTCGGCAATCGAAACAATAGCTGGATCGCCCACCAGGGTGATCGTGCCCAGGCGTGTATCTGTCGTGGCGCGCAGGCCCAGCAGCGGGCCGCTGGAGGCGCCGTAGGCTTCCACGCTGGTGATCGTGCTGCTCTGGGTGGTCTGGGAATTCGGAGACGATGACACCGCCTCACCCTGGGCCACGCCTTGCGTCACGGCGGTGGTGATCGTGTTGGTCTTGGTGATCGAGGCGCCGAGATTGGCGAGATAGTCAGCGGCGGCGTTGGGCCCCACCTGGTTGAGGCGGTAGATCTTCGAGAGCTGGGGGCCGAAGGACTTGGAGAGGGCATTGGGGCCGGCCAGGATCATCCGGCCTTCCCGTTTGCCCTGTAGGCCGGCGGCCAACAGGGCCGTGTTGAAAGCACGGCCAAAACTCTCACCCCGGAACGTGAGCGAGATCGGCCTGCTGCCGGGATCAGGGGCCCCTGCCGGTGCCACCGGTGAAGCGGGCGAGGTGGATTCAGCCACATAGGCAAAGCCGTAGCCCCCCACCTGGGCCAGGGCCATCAGGGCATCCTTGGCCGGGGCGTTCTTGAGCGTCATCGTCACCGGCGGCCCGGAGAGCTCCAGGTAGCCGGGGTTGCGCAGGGTCATCGTGCCCACGGCCATGTCCCCCAGGGGCGGGGCCACGGCTCGCGGCTGCAGGGGCGGCGCGAAGGTGGGCAGGGGCACGGCGCCGGGCTGGGCCAGGTTGGGGCGGCTGGTCTGCAGGCTGGCCTGGGGCACCGGCGAGGCGAAGGTCACGATCAGATCACGGCCATCGGAGCTCACCACCGGCAGACCCAGGTTGATCCCCGGCACCGGAGTCACCGAAAGGGCAAACGACTGGCCCCCTCCCTCGAAGCTCACCGACTGCAGACCCACCTCCGGGAGCGACAGGCGCTGGGGGCCCACCCGCAGACCCGCGGGCACCGCCGTGAACAGCTGCCCCTGCCAGCCGGCACCGTTGCTGCTCTGCTGCAGCTGGGGCGCGGGGCCGGTGCCCTCGATGATCAGCTCGATGGCATCCGGCAGGCGGCGCACCTTCAGCTGCAGGCTGATCAGCGGGTCCACCCGCTGCGACTGGGGAAGCTGGTTCTGCAGGGGCTGGAATGCCCCGGTTGCCTGGGCGAGCGCCGGGGCAGCGGAACAGACCAGCTGGGCAAGACCTGCGCTGGCGACAGTGAACACACGGGCCGAACGCGACATCCCTGCCTATTCATAAGCCAAGTCAGCGAGAGCCTAGAGGCTTCGATATGCCCAGACAGGATTCATGGGCCGGTTTGCCCAGATGGCCGGTTCAGGCCTGTTTGCATTCCTAGGGTTTTTGCCCCGCGGCAGGCTGCGGCTTCAGGCCACCTGCGGGTGTTTTGTAAAACGTGAGGGCCAGCTTCATCTCGGGGATCTTCGCCCTGGGGGCATCGGCTGGAGCTGAAGAAGCAGCATTAGCACTGGAACTTTCCACCAGCTGCAAGGCAAAATCACTGGGCACAACCAGTAGGCTGAGTTGTTCTACGGAGCGCATGAAGGCCAGCAGGCTGGGATAGGTGCCCCGGGCAGACAGCAACACGCGCTCAGCCTCCAGCCCCGCAGCCTGAAGGGGTGCCTGGACAGGCGGGGGGGGTGCAGCCGGAGCGTTCGGCTTGGCCCGTGACCCGGCCGCAGGAGCCTCCGGCGGCGGAGAGGCGGCACCAGCGAGCCCCGTTGGTTCAAACAGCTCCAGCTGCAGGCCATTGCGGGTGGCCTCCAGGTCCAGCTGGGCCAGGAAGGTGCTGAACTCGCCGCTACCTTCGATCAGGCGCAGCAGCTTCACCTGCTGGCGCTCAGTGCGCTCGATCTCCTGCCCGCTCTTGGTCAGCTGGTCCCTGAGCAGGGGCAGCTGCTGGCGCAGGGCCTCAAGCTGCTGAAACCTGGCACTCTTGGCCTGCAGGCCCAGCCATTGGGGCACGGTGAACAAGCCGGTGAGCGCTGTGGCCACCAGCCCACCCAGGGCGATCGGCAGACCCAGGAGCAGCCGTTGACGCCAGCGCAGCTGCTGGGTGTTGGCGACCTCCTGCAGGTTGGTCATGGCAGCAGCTCCTCCCGCTGGAGCAGGGCCAGGCGCTGGGCAAGGCCGTTGGCCCCGAGTTGCTCCAGGATCCGCTTTTCCCCCAGGGGCTGGATGGCGGGGCGGAACTGCACCGTGATCTCAAAGGTCACATCGCGCCCGGAGCCTGGCTGCTGGGCATCCGCCTCCTCCCGGGCCGCCCTCGCCAGGGTGACCCGGTTGGGATCGAACAGGGGTGAGCGCTTGAGTTCCAGTTGCAGGGCATTGATCAACGCAAAGGGCTGGCGACCCACCGCCAATCCCTTGAGCTGCAGGGCTCGGCCGCCTTCCGCCTGTTTCACCTCCGTGAGCTGGATGCCGCGGGGCACGCGCAACTGCAGATCGCGCAGCACCGCCGAACCGGAGCGAACACTCAGCAGTCCCTGCACCAGCGCCTGGTTGGCCGCCTTCACGCTGCCCAGCCGGGCCTGCTCAGCCTGCAACCTGGACTCGAAGGTCTTCACATCCGCCTCCACGGAGGAGAGGTTGGCGATCTCCGCCGTGAGCATGCCGCGGCGCAGAAGCACCAGACCCGCCAGCCCCAGGGCCAGTCCCACCAAGGCGGAGCCGATCACCGCTCCCTTGAGCAGACTCTCGCGGGTCTGGCGAGCCTCCTCCACGGGCTCCGGCAGCCCCAGGGCCTGGCGCTTCTCGCGCAGGAGATCAAAGGGTGTGGAACTCATGGGCTGAGCTCCAGCGCCGCCAGGCCGGCCAACCGCAGGGATCCAAAGCCACCTCGCTCCACCAGTTCCAGCGGCCAATCCAGCTGGGCGCGGATCGCCTCCATGCCCTCCAATGGGTCGGTGACCAGCAGCCGCACCGACTCAGCTCCCAGGCGATGGCGGCAGAACCGTAGCGCTTGGTCCAGGGCCGGCACCAGCTCGGAGGGCTCCAGGGGCAACCTGCGCTGGAATTCAGGCACCCCGGCCCGCCACACCAGCAGATGACAGGCCTGGCTGTCGGGTTGCAGCAGCGCCACCAGCTCCTGATCCGCGCTGGCCTCCAATTGCTCGCGGATTGCCAGCTGCTGGCACACCTGGGCCGGGATCAGGTGGCGCAGGGTGGCTTCGGCGATGGCAAACACCTCGATCCACGACTCCAGAGCATCCAGCGACATCCCCACCGCCAGGGAACAACCGGGAGCGTTGGCGAGGGGTTGGACATCCAGACTGGCGTCCTCCAGGTTGAAGGGCCAGCCCAGGTCGGCGTGACGCTCGCGCAGCTCATCGGTGGCATCCTCCGGCTGGCCGCCATCGGGCCACTCCAGCACCCGCCAGCAGGCTGCCTCCCAGGGCAGCGCCACCACCAGGGCGGCATCGGGGGCGCTGTGCTCGAGCAAGAGATCGCCGATGAAATCACCCAGCGCATCCAGGGTCACGGGCACCCCGGCCCGGCAGGTTCGTGGCGGCACCGGGGCCTCCCAGGCCTCCCCCCCGGGCTTGCCCCCCTTGAGCGACTGGCCCAGCAGGGTCTGGGGGTCGCTCAGGTCGAGCAGCAGCACCTGCTGAAACAGCAGGGCTCGCAAGGGGCGCCACTGCGCCTCGATTCCCGCCAGAACCAAGACCGAACGAACCCGATTGGAGGAAAACTAACGAATCAGGCGCACCAAGGCAGCCCACTGCCAACCGCTTCGCCGATGTGGCCCAGGCCATGGCGCTGGAGCTGCCGGCCCAGGCCCTCAAGGATCTGGGGCACCAGGGCAGGCCCCCCATAGATCCAGCCGGTGTAGAGCTGCACCAGGGAGGCACCGGCAGCGATCCGCTCCCAGGCCACCTCGGCCGAGTCGATCCCGCCCACGCCGATCAGCGGCAGGGCCGGGCCGGCGGTGGCCCGCAGGCGGCGCAGCACCTCCAGCGCCCGATGGCGCAGGGGGGCACCACTCAGGCCGCCGCTCTCCTCGCCGAGTGGCTTGCCGGTCTGGGGCAACAGGCGCCCCTCCAGGCCCAGCCGGTCCAGGCTTGTGTTCACCGCAATCACCCCGGCCAGCCCCTCCTGGTAGGCCAGGCGCGCGATCGCGTCGATGGCATCGTCCTCCAGGTCCGGGGCGATCTTCACCAGCAGCGGCGGGCAGCCCGGCAGGCGCCGCAGCCGCTCGACCAACCGCCGCAGCAGCACTTCGTCCTGGAGCTCGCGCAACCCGGGGGTGTTGGGTGAGCTCACGTTGATCACCGCGTAATCGGCCAGGGGCGCCAGCAGCTCCAGGGAGGCCGCGTAGTCGTCGGGCGCCTGCTCCAGCGGCGTGATCCGCGATTTGCCCAGGTTGATCCCCAGCACCGCCGGCCGCCGGCCGGGCGGGCTCAGCCGCTGCCGCTCCAACAGGCGGCGGCAGGCCTCGGCGCCCAGGTTGTTGAAGCCCATGCGGTTGAGCGCGGCCCGCTCCGCCGCCAGCCGGAACAACCGCGGACGCGGATTGCCGGCCTGGCCATGGCAGGTGATGGTGCCCAGCTCGGCGCAGCCGAAGCCGAACAGATGCCAGATCCCCGCCGCCACCCCGTTCTTGTCAAAGCCGGCCGCCAGGCCCACCGGATTGGCGAACCTGCAGCCGAACAGGGTCTGCTCCAGGCGTGGATCCGGGCGGCGCAGCTCGGCTGCCAGCCCGGCAAGCAGGCCCTGCAGCAGGGGCCAGTCCCGGCGCAGGCTCAGCTGGCCCAGGGCGGTGAGACTGAGCTGGCTGAGCTGCTCGGCGTCGGCCCCGTCGTCCTGACGCAGCAAGGGGCCCACCAGCCGTTCATAGAGCGCCACCGTCCGGCCTGGCACCGCTCCCTCCCCTGCTCCCCCTTCCGCCCCTGGCTGCGCCATCGCGGCTTTCACTCCCGGTGCGCCAATCCTGCCGTCTCCCGCTGCAGAAGCCAGCGGCCATCGGCCAGCGGTTGCACCAGCCAGTCCCGCCAGGGGAAGGCCTCACGGCGTTGCTCCAGGGTGCGCAGCGGCATCTCCACCAGCTGGGCCAGTTCCACCAGCGAAAGCCCGTGGCCGCCGCGGGCCAGGCGATCGGCGAGCTCCAGGCGGCTGAGCAGGTGCGCCAGGGCTGGGGGCGCCGGGTCGGCGGCGGGCATGGCTGCGGGGGCGGGGGCGACGGCCTGGCCACGGGAGTGGGCCACGGCGATGGCGTCGCAGCGGTCGTTGTCGGGATCACCGCTGTGGCCCTTCACGTGCTGAAAGCGCACATCGGGCAGGCGAGCGGCGTCCAGCTCTTCCCAGAGGTCGCGGTTGAGAACGGGCCCGCCCGAGGCCGTGCGCCAGCCCTTGCGCTTCCAGCCATGGATCCAGCGCTCCAGGCCGTCGATCAGGTAGCGGCTGTCGGTGCGGATCACCAGCGCCGGATGGCGCGGCAGGTCGTGCAACGCACGCAGCAGCGCCAGGGCGGCCGTGAGCTCCATGCGGTTGTTGGTGGTGGCGGGGTCCGCCCCGCCCAGCTCGCGCACGCTGCCGTCCTCAAAACGCAGCAGGGCCCCCCAGCCACCGGGGCCGGGGTTGCCGCTGCAGGCCCCATCGCAGGCGGCGGCCACAACCCTCACCGGCTCAGCCAACACTGGACAACCCCTCAATTTCCGCTAAAGAAGCCTTCTGATTCGGTCCAATGCCCACGGGCAGGAGCACAGCCATGCGCAACTCGCTCAAGCCCAGTCGCAGGAGAACTTACCTGGCGGCCGCCGGCTTGACCGCCCTGGCGGCGGGTGCGTTGACCCAGCAGCACGTTCGTGCCGCCATGCCCTTCGGCAGCGAACCCGTTGCCCAGGACCGGGTGATCGCCCTGGCCCAGCCCCTCAGCAACGACCGCTGGACGCTGATCGTGCTCGAGCAGCGCGAGCCTGCACCGCCCTGCTGGCGTCGCAACGCCAACGGCAGCGTTCTCACCTACGAGATGCACCTGCCGGAGAGCACCTGCGGCCGCTACCTCTCCGGCAGCGCCTACTCCCTGCGGGCGGGGGGCCAGGACCTGCGCCAGCCCTGGCGATTGCGGGTGGAACACAGCAACGGTCAGCTGCAGCTGCTCGCCAGCGACGGCAAACAGACCGAACCGATCGTGATCGGCAGCGGGCAGGCAGCCGGCTCGGCCCTGGTGGAGCTCAGACTCCAGAACAACTGGGCATTCGAGCGCCGCACCTTCGAAGGCCAGAACCTCGGCCATCTCTACGTCTCTCACAGCAACCCCCTGCCCGTGCTGCTGGCTGAGGCCCGCAACGGCGGTGGCATCCCCCCCCTGCTGGCCCAACTGCCCGCACCGCCGCCGCCCCTGGCTCCTGAACCCCGCCGCAGCACCTCATCCCCTGAACGACGCAGCAGCAGCCGCACGCCAGCGCCCGGAGCCGCGACCGCAAGGGCCATCCAAACAGCTGATCAACCTCTAGCCAGCAGTTCCAGCTCCCGCCTGGCCCGACTTGAGGCCCTCAGGGCCGGCAGTCCCCGCTCGACCGGCAGGGGCACCGATTCCACTGAGCTCACGCCTGGGCAAACGGATGGCGTGATCGCCCTGCAGGTGGTTCCCTACAGACCCTGAACCCTCCACGAGCAGCCCAGTTCAATCACTGTCCTGATCAGCCTGGCCGGCGCCCCATCCGCCCTTAACTTGCATTTGTGTGAGGAGTGAGGGACGACCAATCGGGGTCGAAACGAGGACAGACTCCCGACCAATCGTTCCACACCCCAGCCCTGCCTTTGGCGGGGCTTTTTTTGTCCCTGTTGCCAACAAAAAAGCCGGTCCCGAAGGACCGGCCGCGAGAGAGGGCTGAACACCCGGCAGGGGTCACTTGATCGTGACCTTGCCGCCGACTTCTTCGATGGCCTTCTTGAGGGTTTCGGCATCGGCCTTGGAGATGCCTTCCTTCACCGCCTTGGGCGCGGCTTCCACCAGGGCCTTGGCTTCACCCAGGCCGAGGCCGGTGGCCTCGCGCACGGCTTTCAGCACCTTGATCTTGGCGGCGGCGTCGAAGCCCTCGAGCACGACGTCGAATTCGGTTTGCTCTTCAACGGCTTCAGCAGCAGCTGCCGGGGCAGCGGCCATCACCACACCGGCGGAAGCGGCGGCGGACACACCGAAGGCCTCTTCGATCTGCTTGACAAGCTCGGAAGCTTCCAGCAGGGAGAGGGTTTTCAGTTGATCGAGAATCTGGTCGGTAGTAGCAGACATGGTTGGGAATCAGCAACAGAAATGGGATGTCGCTTGAGCTCAGCTGTCGCCTTCGGCGTGCTGCTTGAGCGCCCGGGCGAGACCGGACGGAACCTCGTTGATGCCCACGGCAAGCTTGGTGGCCACGGCATTGATCGCACCGGCGATCTGGGCCATGAGCACCTCCTTGGAGGGCAGATCCCCGATGGCCTTGATGTCGTTCTGGGAGAGGAGCCTGCCTTCGAACAGGCCGCCCTTCACCTCCGACTTCTTCGTGTCCTTCTGGAAGGACTGCACGGCCTTCACCGCACCACCCACGTCGCCCTTGACGAGCACGAAGGCGTTGGTGCCGGTGAGCAGGGAATCGAGTTCCGTCCAGGCGCTGTTGCCATCAATGGCCCGGCGCATCAAGGTGTTTTTGGTCACCTTGCACACGCCGTTGGCCGCCTGCAGACGGGTCCGCAGGTCGGTCATCTCCTTGATGGACAAGCCCTGGTAATCCAGGACAAGCGCCATTTCGGCCTCGCCGAGGAGCCCCTTGAGCTCTTCGACGATCTGTTGCTTGTTCTCCAGCGTGCGGCCCATAGGAAAGGATCGGATCGGGGGAACAAGCCGGGAACGCGGCCCTGGACGCCGAGGGGATCCATCCGGTGGGACCGGAGCATCTCCAGGGCTCGAGGCCGCTGCACGTTCCTGGCCCGCTCAACATCCCGGAACCCGAAGGCCGCAAGGAGGTGGTGGCTGAAACCTGTCGCGTTCACCTCGGCAGGACTTAGGGGAATGCCTGCTGTCTGGGGTAGGGCGCGTGCCCTCCTGGCCGTAGCCAGACCCTGACCATACCATCCAGGCTGCTGGCACCCAGCAAAAAGCCCCGCCGTGGCGGGGCCGATCATCAAGCTTGGACAGACCGCGATCAGCCTTGCCCTCAGGCCTCCTGCTTGAGGTCCTGCAGGGCGGCGAAGTCCACCTGCACCGAGGGGCCCATGGTGGAGGTCACGTACAGGGAGCGCCAGAAACGCCCCTTGGCACCGCTGGGCTTGTTGCGGTCGATGGTTTCCTGCAGGGCCTTGAGGTTGTCGAGCAGCTTGGCCACGTCGAAGCTGGCCTTGCCGAAGCGCACGTGCACGATGCCGGTGCGGTCGGCGCGGAACTCCAGTTTGCCGGCCTTGAACTCGCTGATGGCGCCGGCCAGGTCGGTGGTCACGGTGCCGGCCTTGGGGTTCGGCATCAGGCCACGGGGACCGAGCACCCGGCCCAGCTTGGCCACCTTGGGCATCATGTCCGGGGTGGCGATCAGCAGGTCGAAGTCCATCTCGCCCTTGGCGATGGTGTCCACCAGCTCGTCGTCGCCGGCCAGGTCGGCCCCAGCGGCCTTGGCGGCAGCGACCGCTTCACCGCGGGCGATCACGGCGATGCGGATGGTCTGGCCCGTGCCGTGGGGCAGGGCCACGGTGGTGCGCAGTTGCTGGTCGGTGTACTTCGGATCAATGCCGAGGCGCACGTGGGCTTCGATCGTCTCGTCGAACTTGGCGTTGGCGTTGGCCTTCACCAGTTCGAGGGCCTCGAGCGGTGCATAGGCCTGGTCGGCCACCTTGGCGGCCAGTTCGGAATAGCGCTTGGAAACGTTGGGCATGACAGGAATGGGGTACGGGCGATTCAGATGGGGAACGCAGTGGGCCCGGTGCGAAACGCAGTGGGCTTGCAGTCCGGCTGGATCTCCCCCGATGGAGGAATGGAATGGTGTGAAGCGACGGAACCGAAGCGGTTCAGTCGTTGACGGCGACGCCCATGTTGCGGGCGGTGCCTTCGATGATGCGCATGGCCGACTCCACGCTGGTGCAGTTGAGGTCGGGCAGCTTGGTCTTGGCGATCTCCTCGAGCTGGGCACGGGAGATGGCGCCCACCGACCCCTTGGAGGAGGTGGCGGCACCCTTCTCAATGCCAGCGGCCTTGGAGATCAGCACCGAGGCGGGCGGAGTCTTGGTGATGAAGGTGAAGCTGCGGTCTTCGAAGACCGAGATCTCCACCGGGATCACATACCCGGCCTTGTCCTGGGTGCGGGCGTTGTACTCCTTGCAGAACGCCATGATGTTGACGCCATGCTGACCGAGGGCAGGGCCCACGGGTGGCGCCGGGTTGGCTTTGCCGGCATCGAGGGCCAGCTTGATTACGGCAACGACTTTCTTGGCCATCGTCTGGGGCTACTGGGACAGAACTCCCAGAGGGAGTGGGAGCGAATCTGCGGATCACCCCCATCGCCGGGGGTGTGGACTGTACGGCCGCCCTCCGCAGGGAGACGGCCGCTGAGCGAAGGCCGGGGCCTCAGCTCTGCTTGCTGATCTGGGAAAACTCAAGCTCCACCGGGGTTTCCCGGCCAAAGATCGAGAGCAGGGCCTTGAGCTTGTTGCGCTCGCCGCTCACCTCGATCACCTCGCCCTGGAAGTCCTTGAACGGTCCGGCCGTCACCAGGATCTGATCGCCCTCGGTGAGGTCGACCTTCACCACCGCCTTCTTCTCCGCCGCCCGCTTGAAGATGCGGTCCACCTCCTGGCGGGAGAGGGGGCGGGGCTTGATGTGACCCCGGGCTCGAGCGGTGGCGCGGCGCTCTTCGGCCCCCACGAAATTGATCACGTTGGGGGTGCTGCGCACGGCCATCATCGTGTCCTCATCGAGCACCATGCGCACCAGCACATAGCCCGGGAACACCTTTTCCTCGGTGCTGGTGCGGTTGCCGTCCTTCTTGATCTTCACCCCTGGCGTCTGGGGAATCTCGATCTCCAGAATGCGGTTGTCCACGCCCAGGGTCACAGCTCGCTGCTCCAGGGTGGCCTTCACCTTCTTCTCACAGCTGGAGGCCACCTGCACGGCATACCAGCGGGCCACCTGGCGCTTCTCTTCCTGATCCACCACCACGATGGGCTCTGGCGCAGGCACTTCAGCTGCCAGTTCAGCGGCGTCGAGGCTGGCTTCGCTCGGACGGATATCGGACACGGGACTCGTCAACGGGGACTCGGGAAGGAAGGTCGAATTCAGCGGAACACCTGGGTGGCGGCCCACCCGTAAAAGCGATCCAGGGCTGCGATCGCCGCGGCCGACAGACCCACCATCAGGATCACCGCCACCGACTCACTGAACAGCTGCTGGCGGCTGGGCCACACGACTCGCCGCAGCTCGGCCACGGTGGCCGCGGCGAAACCGGCCTCGGCCTCGGCCAGGGGCAGACCGGCCTCATCAACCCCGCCCAGGCTCGCTGCACCGCTGTCAGCCGCGTCACCCTTGGGCTGGGTTGGCCCCTGCGGCGGAGCTGGACTGGATGTAGGGGCTTCGGGCTCCAAGGTGGGCTCCAGGAACGGACTCAGATGAGTCGCGTGGGTGCGGGTGAGGGGATCGGCCGGGCTGGTACTGCTCGGCAAACGACCACCCTACCGGACGTCGTCACCCTCCATACGGGGCTGGAAGGCCAGCTCACCGTCGGCGCTGGCGGGAAGGTCCACCCGCACCGCCCGGGCGCCACGGAAGGAATCGGCCAGCAGGGCGGTAGCCAGGGGATTCTCCAGTCGGCGGCGCAGCACCCGCCGCAGCGGCCTGGCGCCGTACTCGGGCTCATAGCCCTGCTGGGCCAGGGCCTCTACCACCGGCTCCTCCACCTCCAGCGCCAGGCCCTGCTCCGCCAGCAGGCCGGCCAGCTCAGCCAGCTGCAGGCGCACGATCCGCTGCAGATCTTGCTGCGCGAGGGGCCGGAAGCGGATCACCTCGTCGATCCGGTTGAGGAACTCCGGCCGGAACTGGCTGGCCAGGGCCTGATCCACCTGCTCAGCCAGCCAGGTGTCGGCCTGGAGGCCATCCCCGTCCGTGGAACCGGGCTCCGCAGCCAGCCGGCGGGCACTCTCCAGGATCGCCCGGCTGGCGAGGTTGCTGGTCATGATCACCACCGTGTGGCGGAAGTCCACCGTGCGCCCCTGGGAGTCGGTGAGGCGGCCATCGTCGAGCACCTGCAGCAGGAGGTTGAACACCTCCGGGTGGGCCTTCTCCACCTCGTCGAGCAGCAGCACCGCGTAGGGCCGGCGGCGCACGGCCTCGGTGAGCTGGCCGCCCTCCTCATAGCCCACGTAGCCAGGGGGAGCCCCCACCAATCGGGCCACGGCGTTGCGCTCCATGAACTCGCTCATGTCGAGCCGCACCAGGGCCTCGTCCTCATCGAACAGGGCCGCGGCCAGGGCCTTGGCCAGTTCGGTCTTGCCCACGCCGGTGGGGCCGAGGAACAGGAACGAGCCCACCGGCCTGGTGGGGGCCTGCATGCCGGCCCGGGCCCGGCGGATCGCCGCCGCCACCGCCGCCACCGCCTCGCTCTGGCCGATCACCCGCTCGCCCAGCCGTTGCTCCAGGGCCAGCAGCTTCTGGCGCTCGCCGGCCAGCAGTTGCTGCACGGGGATGCCGGTGGAGCGGGCCACCACATCGGCGATATCACCGGGCTCCACCTGTTCACGCAGCATCGTGTCGCCCTGCATCTCGGCCTCCAGCTGCTCGCGGCGCTGCTGCACCCCGTGGAGCTGGTCGTACTGGAGCCGCGCCGCCTCCTCCAGGTCGCCGTCGCGCTCGGCCTCGGCGATGGCATGGCGAAGGTGCTCATCCTGCTGGAGCAGCTCGCGCAGCTCCTCCACCCGCTGGCGCTCCGCCTGCCAGCGCCGCTGCAGCTGCTGCAGGCTGTCGGTGGCGGCCTGGCGCCGGGCCTGGAGGGCCACCCGCTCGGCCTGGGGCGAGGCCTCCGCCGAGAGCAGGGCCAGCTCCACCCGGCGCAGCTCGGCCTCGGCCGCCTCCACCTCCTGGGGCTTGGAAGTCACGTCCATGCGCAACTCTGCGGCCGCCTCATCCACCAGGTCGATCGCCGAGTCAGGCAGGCAGCGGTCGCTGATGTAGCGGTCGGCCAGGCGGGCCGCCGCCACCAGGGCCGCGTCGCTGATCGACACGCCGTGGTGCAGCTCGTAGCGCTCCTTGAGGCCGCGCAGGATCTGCACGCAGGTGTCCAGGCCCGGCTCCTTGACCAGCACCTGCTGGAAACGCCGGTCGAGGGCCGGATCCCTGGCGATGCTGCGGCGGTACTCATCCGGGGTGGTGGCGCCGATGCAGCGCAGCTCCCCCTGGGCCAGGGCCGGCTTGAGGATGCTGCCGGCGTCGGCGCTGGAGCGCTCGCTGCTCACCACCGTGTGCAGCTCGTCGATGAACAGGATCACCCCCCCCTCGCCCTCACGCACCTCGGCCAGCACGCTGCGCAGCCGTTCCTCGAACTGGCCCCGGAACTTGGCGCCGGCGATCAGGGCGCCCAGGTCGAGGGCCACCAGCCGCTGGCCGCGCAGGGCATCCGGCACCTCGCCGGCCACGATCCGCTGGGCCAGCAGTTCGGCCACGGCGGTCTTGCCCACACCGGGCTCGCCGATCAGCACCGGATTGTTCTTGCCCCGGCGCGAGAGCACCTGGATCAGGCGACGGATCTCCGTGTCGCGACCGATCACCGGATCGAGCTCACCGGCCCGGGCGGCGGCTGTGAGATCGCGGCCGTAGCGCTCCAGGGCGGTGGGCTCCGGCACGGCCTCGGAACCATCGAACTCCAGCGGCGGGGGCGCCGCTGCCACAGCGTCGTCCGCGCTCGGCGCCCTGGTGCTCCCCCTGGCTGGTGCCGTGGTGTCGACCCAGTCGTCGCGCCGGGAATCCCGTTGGGGATCGGGCACTGGCGTAGCGCCGGGCCGCAGCCAGCGGCGAACCTGCTCCTCGCCCAGCCCCTCCGCCGCCAGGGCGGCGGCACCGATCCGGGGCTCCTCCAGCAGGGCCAGCAGCAGGTGGGGCAGATCGATCAGCCGCGATCCCCAGGCCGAACGGCGGCGGTCGGCCTGCTCGAGCAGGTCCTCCAGGGCATCGCCGATGAACAGCTGACCATCGCCACCGGCTGGTTGCTCCAGGCAGAAGGCCTCCACGGTGTCGAGCACCCGGTCGAGATTGATCGGCAGTTGCTCCACCCAGCCCGCGAAGCGACGCTCCTGCAGCAGGGCCTGGAGCAGATGCTCCACGTCCATGGCGCCATGGCGCCAGCGCCGGGCCGTGTCCTGGGCGGCGAGCAACAGGTCCCAGGCGTCGTCGCTGAAGCGGTCAGGCTCGCCCGTGAGGCTGGCGCTGGGCACCGGGTTTGTGGCGGAATCGGCCCCCATCTCTGGCCCCATCTCAGGCCGCGGCCCTGGAGGCGAGCTCGATCAGCTCCACCTTGTAGCCGTCCGGATCTTCCACGAAGGCGATCACCGTGCTGCCGTGTTTCATCGGACCTGGCTCCCGCACCACCCGGCCTCCCTTCTCGCGGATCGCCGCGCACACGCCCTGGATATCGTCCACGCCGAGGGCGATGTGGCCGTAGCCACTGCCGATCTCGTAGCTGCTGGTGTCCCAGTTGTGGGTGAGCTCCAGCACGGTGTGATCGCTCTCATCGCCATAGCCCACGAAGGCCAGGGTGAAGCGCCCGCCGGGGTAATCCTTGCGGCGCAGCAGGCGCATGCCGAGCACCTCGGTGTAGAAGTCCAGTGACCGCTCCAGATCGCCGACCCGGAGCATGGTGTGCAGCAGACGCATCGGTGTGTGAGGCGAGGTGTAGGGCGCGTGGGGGTGAGTGGTCGTGCTCCATCCCTGTGACCAGCCCCATTGTGAAGGTTGTGAAGGGCCCGTCCCATGGGACGACGCCGGGCGAAGGGCTGCCTGAGGGGGTCACCCGGTTGGCGCACGGTACCGGTGACGACAACAGGCCAGACGGGGGGCACCCATAAGATCCCCCAGAACAGCTTGACAGTGGTCCAGTGATCGATTCCCTCGACCTCGTGATCGACACCGTGGTGGCCCGGGAGGTGCTCGATTCCCGCGGCACGCCCACGGTGGAAGCCGAGGTGATGCTGGAAGGAGGCGCCACCGGCCGGGCGATCGTGCCCAGCGGCGCCAGCACCGGCGCCCACGAGGCCCATGAGCTGCGCGATGGCGGCAGCCGCTACATGGGCAAGGGGGTGCTGCAGGCGGTGAGCAACATCGAGGAGAAGATCGCCCCCGCCCTCTGCGGCCTCAGCGCCCTCGACCAGGCCGCTGTTGATGCGGCGATGATCGAGCTGGATGGGTCCGACAACAAATCGGCCCTGGGCGCCAACGCCATCCTGGCGGTGAGCATGGCCACCGCCAGGGCGGCCGCCAACGGCGTCGGCCTGCCGCTGTATCGCTACCTGGGTGGGCCGATGGCCACCCTGTTGCCGGTACCGCTGATGAACGTGATCAACGGTGGCGCCCACGCTGCCAACAGCCTGGATTTCCAGGAGTTCATGCTGGTGCCCCACGGCGCCCCCACCTTCAAGGAAGCCCTGCGCATGGGCACCGAGGTGTTCCACGTGCTCAAGGGGCTGCTGAAGGACAGGGGCCTGAGCACAGCGGTGGGCGACGAGGGCGGCTTCGCCCCGGATCTGGGCAACGTGGAAGCGGGCGATCTGCTGATCCAGGCCATCGAGAAGGCCGGCTACCGGCCCGGCGACCAGATCTCCCTGGCCCTGGATGTGGCCAGCACCGAGTTCTTCAAGGATGGCCGCTACGCCTTCGACGGCGGCAGTTACACCAGTGCCGAGATGGTGGACCAGCTGGCAGCGCTGGTGAATCGCTTCCCGATCATCTCGATCGAGGACGGCGTGGCCGAGGACGACTGGGACGGCTGGGCCCTGCTCACCGAGAAGCTGGGCAAGACCGTGCAGCTGGTGGGCGACGACCTGTTCGTGACCAACACCAGCCGCCTGCAGCGCGGCATCGACCTGGGCGTCGCCAACTCGATCCTGATCAAGGTGAACCAGATCGGCTCGCTCACCGAAACCCTGCAGGCGATCGACCTGGCCGGCCGCGCCGGCTACACCAGCGTGATCTCCCACCGCAGCGGTGAAACCGAAGACACCACCATCGCCGATCTCGCGGTGGCCTCCCGCGCCGGCCAGATCAAGACCGGCTCCCTCAGCCGCAGCGAGCGCGTGGCCAAGTACAACCAGCTGCTGCGCATCGAAGACGAACTGGGCAACCAGGCGGTGTATGCCGGTGCGGTGGACCGGGGGCCCTGCGGCAAGGCGGGCTGATCATCCTCCAGCAGCGTTGCAGGCCGCGCAGGATTCAGCCTTTTCCGCTTAACCACGTGGGCAATCGAGCGGGTTTCTTGTAGAGATCCCAAAGCTCCCGGGCTGCCCGCAGGGGCGTTTCTACGGTCCGCTTGGTTGAACTCCTGCTTCCATGCGCATCCCCAACATCCCCTGGTCAGGGCTGGCCCTCCCTGCCTTGCCGTCCCTGCGCCGACTGGCGATGGTGCTGCTGGCCGGCCTGCTGGCCCTGAATCTGGCCGCCTGCTCCGGCGCCACCCTCAGCCAGGCCACCGATGCGGCCCGCACCGCCGCCAACGTGGCCAACACCGCTGCCAACCTCACCGGCAACGAGCAACTCAAGGCGGCCGTCGCCCCCGTGCTCAAGTTGCTGAACACCACCGAGAAACAGGTGGAAGCCGGCAACATCAGCGCCGCCAGCAGCACGATGAAGACATTTCGTAGCCTGTGGGATACGGCCCAGCCCGTGGTGAAGCTGGCAGCCGGCTCCAACTACGGCCTGATCGACACGGGCGTGAAGCTGGTGCTGAACACCTTCGGTGGTGAAGCTGCCCCAAGCCAGGACACGGCCCTGGCCGCCGTGAAAGGCCTGATCGGGCCGCTCAGCGCCCTGCTGGGGTAACCGACCAGGTCCTGAAATGGGCGGGAGACAACCGGCGGTGAGCGCAAAACTTAACGCTCACCGCCAAATAGCCCGGCCCACCCGAATATTTCCTGCAGATCAATTCCATCGCCTTCCCTCCTGGCGATTGTTGGTCTGAATCACCCATCCCCTCCATGGCCCTACTGGATTCCGTCCTGTCCAAGATCACTGCCAACCTCAGCGGCGATCAGGCCCAGGCGCTGCTCAAGACCGCCCTGGCCCAGACCGGCGGCCTGAAGGGCCTGGCCAGCCGTTTCAACACCACCGGCCTGGCTGAAGTGTTCAACAGCTGGGTGTCCGTCGGTGAGAACGGAGTGATCAAACCTGACCAGATTGAAGCCGTTCTGGGCAACCAGACCGTGCAACAGATCGCCCAGAAGCTCGGGATCGATACCGACAAGGTGGCCGCGACCCTGTCCCAGCTCCTGCCCCAGGTGGTGGACCAACTCACCCCGGGCGGCAATCTCGAGGAGGCCGAGCTGGCCACCGCCGAGGTGGATGACGCTGGCGGCGCAGGGGGCAACACCGCAGCCTGAGCCAGCAGCTCTTCAAGAGACCGGCTGGGCTTGACCGCTTCAGCCGACACCGGGCAGCTGGTCGATCCGGCTGTCGCGCCTGAGGCGGGCCTGCAGCTTCAACCAGCTCAGGCCCACCGGCAACCCCAGCACCAGGGGTACGGCCACCAGGGCCGGTCGGCTGCTGGCGGCCAGCAGGGCGGCGGCCACCGCCAGGCCAGCCAGCAGCATCGACTGGCCAGCACTCTGCTGGGCCAGGGCCAGGCGGCGCAATAACCTGTCGGTTTCACCGGCCCGGATCTGCACCTGCAGATCCCCCTGCTCAATGCGAGCCAGGCTTTCATCGAGGCGGCGGGGAATGCCCAACGCCCGGGTGCTCACCTCGGCAGCCTGACGGGTGAAGGTGTTGAGCAGATCGCTGGTTCCTGAGCCGAAACCACCGGGAGTGCCGCCGCCGCTTGCAGTCATCAGGGGAAGCAGATAGGGGCGGGCGATGGAGATCAGGCTAAAGCCGGGATCGAGGCTGCGGCCCACCCCCTCAAAGGTGGAGAGGGCCCGCATCACGAAGATCAGCTCCGCCGGCAGCCGAAAGGGCTGGCCGTAGACCAGGTCGTAGAGGTCGCCGGAGAGCTTCTGAATCACATTGGCGGAGAAGGGGGGCGTGAGGGCTTCGTTGAGCATCACCCGCACCAGCCGCCGCACTGGGCCGGGATCCACCCCAGCGGCGATCACCCCGGCCGCCTGCAGCTCGTTCACCAGGCCCGCGGCATCCCGGCCGGCGGCCGCCTGCACCATCCTCCCGAGCCGCTGGCGCAGGCGGCTGGAGAGCTGGCCCATCATGCCGAAGTCGTAGTAGATCAGCGCCCCATCACTGGCCACGGCCAGGTTGCCGGGGTGGGGATCGGCGTGGAAGAAGCCGAAGCGCACCAGTTGCTGCAGATAGCTTGCGGCCCCCTTCTCGGCCACCGCCGCCGGGTCGATGCCGGCCGCCTGCAGGGCCGGCCTGTCGGTGATCTTGATGCCCGGCAGGTAGTCGAGGCAGAGCACCCGCCGGGCACTGAGCTCCCACACCACGGCCGGAATGCGGATGCCGCGATCGTCGAGGAACTGCTGGCGGAAGCGGGCGGCATGTTCAGCCTCAAGACGGAAGTCAAGCTCGCGCAGCAGCACCCGCCGGCACTCCTTGGCGATGCCCACCCAGTCGCGACCGCGGCCCCAGCGGGGGTGGCGCTGCACAGCGGCGGCCACCTGCTGCAGCACCTCCAGATCGAGGCGGAACAGCCTCTCCAGCCCGGGGCGCTGCACCTTGAGCACCACCTGGCGGCCACTGCGCAGGCTGGCGCGGTGCACCTGGGCCAGGCTGGCGGAACCCAGGGGGGTGCTGTCCAGATCGATGATCTCGGCGCAGCGCTCGCCCAGCTCCTCCTCCAGCAGGCCCTGCACCACCTCGAAGGAGAAGGCGGGCACCCGGTCCTGCAGGGCGGCCAGCTCCTCCACCAGCTCGGCGGGCAGCACGTCGGGCCGGGCCGAGAGCAGCTGGCCCAGCTTGATGAAGGCCGATCCCAGGGCGAGAAACTGCTGGGCGAGCCAGCGGGACAGACGGCGGGAGCGCAGGGCCCGGCGCTCGGGACTGAACCCGCCGGGATAGGTCCAGGGGCGTCCATCCCACCACAGCCGCGTGGCCAGCACCAGGGCCAGCCACCAGATGCGCAGGGGCCGCCAGATCAGCAGTGGGCGCCGGCTCATGGGGTCTGCTGGTCCAGGCGTCGGCTGAAGGACGCCACCTGGGCCCGCAGGGCATCGATCTGGCCCTGCAGATCCTGGGCCGCTCCGGCCGCTGCCGCCGGCCCTGAACCAGTGCCAGCCCCACCCCCAGGCGTCTCACCGCGCTCCAGCCGTTCCGCCTCCATCTCCACCTCCTGCCAGAACAGCGTGAACTCCTGCCGCAGCCGCTCCGGCGCGTCCTGCAGCACCACCGCGGCCTGGGCGGCCGCATCCAGCAGACCGCTGCCCAGCCTGGCGCTGAGGCGGGCCACCGCCGCCTGGATCACGGTCTGGGGAGCTGGCATGGGGCGGCGGGCTGCTCGAATCCGAACTGTGGCAGATGGCTGCCTCAGGGAGCGGGTTGGTCCGGCAATTCGGGAGGCGCCTCCTCCAGGGGAGCCTGCGGCTGGGCCAATTCGGGATCGGGCTCCGCGTCCAGGGGCTCCGTGAAGGTCTGCTGCGGGGAAGGCAGGGGGCGGATGAGCGGCGCGGGCTCCAGGGCTTTCTCGATCGGCCTGGCCTTCTCCTTCTCCTGCTCCTCCAGCTCCAGCACGGCGAGATCCCCGCGGATCGACTGGGCGGCGGCACCGCTCTTCAGCCTGAGGGCCTCCAGGCTCGTGCCGGGAAACTCCCGCACCTCAAACGCCTGTCCGAGTTGCACCAGCCGGGGGAACTCGATCGCCATCAGCCGATGCACCACGGCGTAGCCCAGGCCGAAACAGGCTCCAGCCAGCAGGGGTGGCAGGCGCCACCGACCCGTGCTCAGGCGCTGCTGGGCAGATGAGGGCTCAGGTGCTGTGGTCATCAGCGGAGATTAGGTGGTGTAGTCGGCGTTGATGCGCACGTATTGATCGGAGAGGTCGCAGCCCCAGGCCAGGGCCGCGCCGGGGCCGCCGCCCAGCGACAGGCGGATCTGCACGCAATCGCCCACAGGCCCGGGGCCGGCGAGATAGGCCCCGGCTGCGCAGGCGCGCAGGTAGGCGCTGGCCGCAGCGCGATCGAAGGCCAGGGGCTGGCCGGCGGCCATCAGCTGGTGCTCCCCCAGCCAGAGGGCGACAGCATTCGGATCGAAAGGCACCCCAGCCCGACCGGCGGCGGCCACGATCCGGCCCCAGTTGGGGTCGCGGCCGTGCACGGCACACTTCACCAGCGAGGAGCCGCACACCGTGCGGGCGATGGCGCGGGCACCGGCCTCCGTGGCCGCCCCCTCCACCTGCACTTCGATCAGGCAGGTGGCGCCTTCGCCGTCGCGGGCGATCGCCTTGGCCAGATGCTGCGACACCGCCGTCAGGCCGGTCTCCAGTGCGGCGAAGTGCTCGGGGTTCAGGGGCTCGCCGGCGGCAAAGGCCAGGAACGTGTCGTTGGTGCTGGTGTCGCCGTCCACCGTGATCGCATTGAAGGAGCGATCCACCGCCCGGCTCACCATCGCCTGCCACACCTCGGCCGGCACGCCGGCATCACAGCTCAGATAGCCGAGCATCGTGGCCATGGCGGGGTGGATCATCCCTGACCCCTTGGCCATGCCGCCGATGCGCACCGTGCGGCCGCCCAGACTGGCCTCCAGGGCGATCTGCTTCTCCACGAGATCAGTGGTGAGGATCGCCTGGGCCGCCGCCCCGCCGCCCTCGGGGCTGAGGGCCACCACCAGGGGATCGAGGCCCGCCACCAGGGTGTCCATCGGGATCGGCACGCCGATCACGCCGGTGGAGCAGATCAGCACCTCCCCGGGCGCCAGGCCCAGCCGGGACGCCAGCGCTGCGGTGGCCGTGAGGCTGTCGGCCAGGCCGCGCTCACCGGTGCAGGCGTTGGCCTGGCCGGAGTTGGTGAGCACGGCCCGGGCGTGGCCGCCGCTGGCCGCCAGGCGCTCGGCGCAGAGGTCCACGCAGGCGGCCCGCACCAGGGAGGTGGTGAAGGTGCCGGCGCACACGGCGCCCTCAGGGGCGAGCAGCAGCGAGAGGTCGGGCTTGCCGGAGGCCTTCAGCCCGGCGGTGACGGCGGCGGCTTGGTAGCCGGCCGGGGCGGTGAGGCCGCCGGGGATCGGGGTCCAGGGGTGGGTCAAGGCGGGAGCGCGATGCAGTGATCCTCAGACAGCACAGATCCAGCGACCATGCGGGCCCCGGACAGCAGATCCGGCGCGGTGCGGCGGAATCTTTGAAGGCCCCAGCTGGGGCCTTCAGGCTCTGATCAGTTCTTCCTCGCCACCATGACCAGCTCCAGCCAGGCATCCAGGTTCAACCGGATTGAAGGAACACCATAGAACGATGTCCTGAAGGGCACACGCCGTCGCGACGAGATCATCGGCTTCAAGGGGGATGACCAGCTGTTCGGGCGCAAGCAGGCGGACGAGCTGCGTGGCGGCCAGGGAAACGATCTGCTCAAGGGGGGCGGTGGTTCCGACCTCCTCCGGGGAGGAAGGGGGGAGGACGTGCTCCGGCCCGGCAAGGGCAAGCACGACCGGATCATCGGCCTGGATGATGGGGAGGCGGATCTGGTGCGCTTCAAGGCGGGGCGCCAGTCACCGCTGCGCATCGACGGCCCCATGGATCCTCTCGATCGGATCGTGCTCGGCAGTGTCGCCACCGCCGACATCCGCATCGAAGCGCTCAAGGGAGATCGGGTGGGGATCTTCACCGGGAACAGGCTGGAGGCCGTGACCCGGGGGATCTCCGTTGAGGATCTGGCCCCACTGGTGAGTGGGTCCCTGGGCTGAAGCTGGTCATGCTGGCGATCGGGAGGTTTCACGTCGATCAGCAGCGGCCAGCCACAATCGGCGTCCATGGATCCACCCATGCCCCTGGATGCCGAAGCCGTGGTGATCTGTCAGCGGTTGGCGGGCACGGCCTTCCCCTGGGACATCACCCGCGCCCTGGAGCTGGCCCTGCTCAAGACCTTCTGCCTGCCCTCGATTTCGGGACTGCTGAGCCGGACCGGTGAATTTGAGCAGAGGCCCCGCAAGCGCTATGACGACACCGGCCTGATGGTGGCCGAGCTGCTGCGCCATGGGCCAGACAGTCCGGCGGGCAGCGCAGTGATCGCAAGGTTGAACCGCATCCACGGCCATTACGCGATCGCCAACGCCGACTTTCTCTACGTGCTCTCGGGCTTTGTGGCCGAGCCGATCCGCTGGCTGGAAAGCTACGGCTGGCGGCCGCTCACGCTCACCGAGCAGCAGGCCCTGTTCCGCTTCTGGCGGCATGTGGGGGGCCGGATGGGCATTGCCGACCTGCCGACCACGCTGGAAGAGCTGCTGGCGCTCAACCAGCGGGTGGAGACCACGCTGTTTGCCGCGGCCGCCAGCAATCGGCAGGTGGCGGACGCCACCCTGGCCATGCTCCTCAGCGGGTGGCCCGCCCCCCTGAGCCGGCTCCTGGCGGGGGTGCTGCGGGGGGTGCTGCCCGATTCTGTGGCCACCAGCCTCGGTTGGGACCCTGCCGCCGTGTGGCTGCAGCGGCTAGTGAGGCATGCCCTGCGGACCCGCAGCCGCCTGCTGAATGGGTGGCAGCGGCTGCGGCCGCCCCGCGGCAGCCGTTTCTACTCTGAGCGGCCCACCCCCAGCTACGGGCGCCAGTTCCGGCTGGAGCAGTTGGGGCCACCGCCCCTGCTGGAGCGACTCAACCGGCCTCGCTGGAGCGGCCAGCAGCGGCGCATCGGCCTCACGGGCGGCATCGCCAGCGGCAAGAGCACGGTGGGCCGGCTCTTGGAGGCCCGGGGCCTGCCGGTGCTCGATGCGGATGGCTTTGCCCGGGATGCCCTGGCGGCGGGGAGCGCGGGCGCACGGGCAGTGCTGGAGCGCTATGGCGAGCAGGTGCGGGCCCCGGGAACGGGTGCCGCTGAAGCGGCGATCGATCGGGCCGCCCTGGGCCGGATCGTGTTTGCCGATGCCGATGAGCGGCGGTGGCTGGAGCAGCTGGTGCACCCGCTGGTGCGGGCGCGGTTGGCCGCCGAACTGGAGCGGCTGGCTGCGGCACCGGTGCTGGTGCTGATGATTCCGCTGCTGTTTGAGGCCGGCCTGGAGCAGCTGTGCAGCACGATCTGGCTGGTGGACTGCGACGAGGGCCAGCAGCTGCAGCGGCTGATGGCCCGCAACGGCCTCAGCGCAGCCGAGGCCCGGGCGCGCCTCGCGGCCCAGTGGCCGCTGGAGCGCAAGCGGGCCTTGGCCGACGTGGTGCTCGATAACCGGGGCACCCCTGAGCAGTTGACGGCACAGGTGGCAGGAGCGCTCAGCCCTGGGGCAGGGCGGCCAGGATCTGCTCCACCGACTCCCTGAGCCGGCCGAGCCAGCCGGGCACGGACCCCGGCGCCGTGTGAACCACATGCAGACGCGGTGCCTGCACATCCACCACCCAGTAGTGGGGGATGCCCGCAGCGCCATAGAGGCGAGCCTTGGCCTCCAGATCGAACACCAGGCTGGAATCAGCCACCTCAATCACCAGGGTGGTGTCGGCCGCGGTGGGGTGGGCGTGCCAATAGTCGTCGTCCCGGCGGGCCACCAGGGCCAGGTCGGGCTCAGGCTCATGGGCCGGTCCGAGATCGAGCGGGGCCTCAACCCGCAACTGCATGGGCACCTGGGGTGCAGCAGCCAGGGAAGCCTCGATCGCCCGGATCAGCCGATGCACCACCGCCGTGTGCCGCGTGCCCTTGGCGATCACCTCCAGCACCTCACCATCGATCAATTCCAGACGCTGTTCCGGCACGGCCTCGCACAGCCGGTGGAACTGCTCCACGGTGAAGCGCGCGGGGCAGCGAGCCGGATGCCCAAGAGCAGCAGCGGGCCTGGCAACCGTCATGCCTACAGGCTAACGACGCAGCCGCCTGCAGCTCAGCCCTTCAGCTTCTGGCTGAGGATCTGGTTGGCGAGCTTCGGATCGGCCTTGCCGCCGGTGCGCTTCATCAGCTGGCCCACGAAGAAGCCCTGCAGCTTGGTCTTGCCGCCGCGAAAGGCTTCCACCTCCTCGGGGTGGGCCGCCAGGAGCTCCTCCACGATCGCCGTGATCGCCGCGGGGTCGCTGATCATGCCCAGGCCGCGGGCCTCGACGATCGCCTTCGGCGAGCCGCCCTGCTCCAGCAGCTCGGGCAGGATCTCCTTGGCGATCTTGCCGCTGATCATGCCGCCCTCGATCAGCTGAACCATCTCGGCCAGCTGCTCGGGCCGGAAGGGCAGTTCGGCGTAGGAGAGCCGGTTGGCATTCACGTGGGCGGCGATGTCACCGCTGATCCAGTTGGCCGCCGCCTTGGCATCGGCGCCGGCCGCCACCACCGCCTCGAAGTAGTCGGCCATCGGCCGCTCATCGGTGAGCACGCGGGCGTCGTACTGCGACAGGCCCAGCTGCTCGGCATAGCGGTGGCGCTTGGCGGCCGGCAGCTCGGGCAGCTCGGCGCGCCAGCCTTCCCGCCGCTCGGCGCTCACCTCGATCGGGCCCAGGTCGGGATCGGGGAAGTAGCGGTAGTCGCTGGCGCCCTCCTTGGAGCGCATGCTCCTGGTGAGCTGCTTGCCCTCATCCCAGAGGCGGGTTTCCTGCACCACCGGCTCGCCGGCCTCGTAGGCCTTGATCTGGCGCTGGATCTCGAAATCGATCGCCTTCTGGATCGCGGAGAACGAGTTCATGTTCTTGATCTCCACCTTCGTGCCGAAGGGGGCATCAGGCCCGCGGCGCACCGAGATGTTCACATCGCAGCGCAGGGAGCCCTCCTGCATGTTGCCATCGCTGACGCCCAGATAACGCATGATCCGGCGGATTTCCGAGGCATATTCCGCCGCTTCCCGGCCGGTGCGCAGATCGGGCTTGCTGACGATTTCCGCCAGGGCCACACCGGCGCGGTTGTAGTCCACCAGGGAGTGGGTGGAGCCCGCCAGGCGGTCGCTGCCGGCGTGCACCAACTTGCCGGCGTCCTCCTCCATGTGCAGGCGCTCGATGCCGATTGTTTTCGTATAGGTTTCCTTGCCCTTTTCGGCCACCTCCACCTCGATCCAGCCGTCCTCGGCGATCGGCTCGTCGTATTGGGAGATCTGGTAGTTCTTGGGCAAGTCGGGATAAAAATACTGCTTGCGGTCGAACTTGCTGTGCTCGGCGATCGTCAGGTTCAGCGCCATCGCCGCCTTCACCGCATACTCGAGCACCTTCTGATTGAGCACCGGCAACGTGCCCGGCAGACCGCACACCACCGGATCGATGTGGGTGTTGGGGTCGTCGCCGAAGGTGGTGGAGGCACAGGTGAAAATTTTGCTGGCGGTGCCCAGCTGCACGTGGGTCTCCAGGCCGATCACGGCCTCCCATGCCGCGCTCCCTGGCCCGTTCGCCGCCCCATCCGCCACCATGAGCCCATCGCCTGCCGATCAGGCCCGATCCTATGGAACTGGTTGCGGCGCTTCACGCCTTCGTGTGGGGGCTCCTGGCCGACTGGGTGTGCTTCGTGGCGGTGTTCCTCTGCCTGGGGCTCAATTTCGGGCCCTGGCGGCTGATTCCCTACGGCCTGCGCCAGCTCTGGCGGAGCCTGCGCCATCCCGGGACGCCGGCCGGCGACGGCGAACTGGACAGCGGCACGGCCTTTCTGGTGACCCTGGGCGGCACCGTGGGTATCGGCAACATCAGCGGCGTGGCGCTGGCGGTGAGCATCGGTGGGCCGGGGGTGCTGGCCTGGCTGTGGGCCGTATCGCTGGTGAGCATGGCCCTCAAATTCGCGGAGACGGCCCTGGCGGTTCGCTTCCGCAGCACCCTGGCCGATGGCAGCGTGCTGGCCGGCCCGATGCTCACGATCCGGCGGGGCCTGCACCGCCGCTGGCGCGCCCTGGCGGGGGTGTTCGCGGCGATGACCGTGCTCTCGGCCTTCGGCTCCTCGAACGGGCTGCAGATCGGCCAGCTGGCGGCCGTGATGGCCCAGGACCTGGGCAGTCCGCCCCTGCTCACCGGCCTGGTCGCCGCCCTGGCCACCGCGGCGGTGATCAGTGGCGGCCTGCGGCGGGTGGGGTGGGTGGCGACCCTGCTGGTGCCGCTGATGGTGCTGGGCTATGGGCTGACCATGACCGCGCTGCTGCTGGCCCATGGCCCCGACCTGCGCCCTGCGCTGGAGCAGGTGCTGGCGGGCGCCCTCGCCCCCCGGGCGATCGCCGCTGGGGGCGTGGCCGTGACGATCAGCGCCGCCGTTCGCCTGGCGGTGTTCTCCAATGAGGCCGGCACGGGCAGCGCCGCCATCGTGCAGGCCGCCGCCAGACCCGCCGATCCCCTGCGCCAGGGCTCGATCGCCATGCTCGGCAACCTGGTGGACACGGCCCTGTGCAGCGCCACCGGCCTGCTGCTGATCGCCAGCGGAGCCAGTGGCGCTGGCACTGCGATCGCCCCCCTGGCCCTGGTGGACGCGGCGATGGACTGGGCCCGACCGGGGTCGCAGTGGATCAGCCACCTGGCGATCGTGCTGTTCAGCTTCACCACCATCCTCAGCGCCGCCGTGGTGGCGGAGCGCTGCCTGCTGTTTCTGGCGGGCGCCCGCTGGCGCCTGGCCTTCCGCTGCTGCTGGTGCGCAGCCCTGGTGCTGCTGGCGCCCTTCGGCGGCAGCGGCCTGTGGCTGACCGCCGAGCTGCTGGAGGCCCTGGTGGTGCTGCCCAACCTGCTCAGCCTGCTGCTGCTCTCGCCCCTGCTGTTCCAGTGGTTCGCCGACGCGGTGCCGCGCATGGGCAGGACCTCAGCTGCCACTGCTCCTGCCAGATCAGCCCCCCACTCCTCTCCCCGACACCCCAGCCCATGACCCCCAGCGAACCCCTGGCCAGCGGAGTGCAGCTGCCCCTCGCCGGGGTGCTGGCGGTGATCGCCGTGATCTATCTGGCCACCCTGGTGGCCAGCCGGCTGGCGCTGCAGCTGCGGGTGCCGGCGATCCTCGGCATCCTGGTGCTGGGGGTGGCGCTCCAGCCCGGCACAGGCCTGCTGTCGGTGACCGCGGTGGATGCCCTGAACACCGTGACCCTGAGCATGCTGCTGTTCGTGGCTGGGCTCAACTCCGACACCCAGCACATCCGCGGCTTCCTGGGCTACGGCGTGCTGCTGGCGGTGGGGGGCGTGGCCGTGTCGTCGCTGGTGCTGGGCGGCCTGATCTGGGCGGTGTTCCAGGGGCTGGGCAACCCGATCCCGCACACGCTGGCCCTGCTGGTGGCGGCCTGCCTGGGCTCCACCGACGCCGGCGCCACCCTGAGCGTGCTGCGGGGCGTGCAGGAGCGCATCCCGGTGCGGGTGCGCTCGCTGGTGGAGTTCGAGTCGTCGGTGAACGATCCCGCCGCCATCCTCTTCCTGTTTCTGATCTTGGGCCTCAGCGGCCAGGGGGGCAGTGAGGGGGCAGCCCTGCTGGATCAGCTGCAGGGCTTCATCAAGAGCGTGGGCAGCGGCATTCTCGTGGGCCTGATCCTCACCTATCTGGCCCAGTTCGTGCTCAACCAGCTGATCACCAGCAAGGACCAGATCCTGGTGGTGGGCATCGCCATCGCCCTGGCCTCCTACGGCTTCGCCAGCCTGCTGGGGGGCTCGGGCTTCATCGCCGCCTACGTGACGGGGCTGTTCCTGGCCAACAACATCTACGACAACAAACTGATCACCCCGGAGCTGCTCGAACACAGCCTGGAGCCGTTCAACACCACGATGCAGATCACGGTGTTCCTGCTGTTCGGCGTGCTGATCGATGCCCGCAGCATTCCCGGCGCCGTGCTGCCCGGGGTGCTGGTGGCCCTGGCGCTGATGCTGGTGGCCCGGCCCCTGAGCGTGCTGGCCTGCCAGCCCTGGTCACCGTTCGACTGGCGGGGCGGGGCGCTGATCGCCTGGTGCGGCCTGCGCGGGGCGGTGCCGATCGCCCTGGGCTACAGCGTGACCCAGGCCCTGCCCTCCCTGCCGGGCATTGCCCCCACCGATCTGCCGCGGCTGGAGGACCTGGTGGAGGGCCTGATCTTCGTGGTGGTGTTCCTCAACCTCAGCCTGCAGGGCCTGAGCCTGCCCTGGCTGTGCCAGCGGTTGGAGCGCTAGACCGGCCAGCGAACCCCGAGTGCAGCGATGTCGGCACCGGCCAGCCCACCCGTGTTGATCCTTGGCGGCGGCCTGATGGGCCTGGCGGTCGCCCACCAGTGCGCCCGACGCGGCCAGGCCGTCACCGTGCTCAGCCGCCGGCGCAGCGAGGCCGCCGGATTTGTGGCCGCGGGCATGCTGGCGCCCCACGCCGAGGGCCTCAGCGGGGAGCAGCTGGCCCTGGGCCAGGCCAGCCTGGCGCGCATCCCCGCCTGGGTTGCACAGATTGAGGCCGACAGCGGTCTGGCCTGCGGCCTGCGGCCCTGCGGCATCGTGGTGCCCTTCGCCACGGCGGCCGAGCGGGACGCCTACCCCACCGCCGCCTGGGGGGAACCGCTCGATCGGGCCGGGCTGGAGCGGGAGGTGGCGGGGATCGGCCCCCGCTGGCAGGCCGGGCTGCTGTTCGCCCAGGACGGCCAGATCGACAACCGCCGGCGGCTGATGCGGGCCCTCGAGCGGGCCTGCGCGGGTCTGGGGGTGACCTTTGAGGAGGGCACGGAGGTGCTGGGCCTGGAACGGGCGGCCAGCGGCGCCCTGGAGGGCGTGCGCCTGCGCCGGGCCGACGGCGAGGAACTCAGCCTGGCGGCCAGGCGGGCAGTACTGGCCTGTGGTGCCTGGAGCGCCCGGCTGTGGCCCGAGTTGCCGGTGTTCCCGGTGAAGGGGCAGATGCTGTCGCTGCAGGGGCCCCGCCAGGCCCTGGGGAGGGTGATCTTCGGGCCGGGCACCTACCTGGTGGGCCGGGAGGACGGCCTGCTGGTGGTGGGGGCCACCAGCGAGCCGGGGGCGGGCTTCAGCGAGGGCCTCACCCCCGCCGGCCAGCGCCAGCTCGAGGCGGGCATCGCCGCCCTGCTGCCGGCGGCCTGCCAGTGGCCGCCGATGGAGCGCTGGTGGGGCTTCCGGCCCTGCACGCCGGATCAGGGGCCCCTGCTGGGTGAGAGCCCGGTGCCAGGGCTATGGCTGGCCACCGGCCACCACCGCAACGGCGTGCTGCTGGCGGCGATCACGGCCGAACTGCTGGCAGCCCAGCTACTGGGCCAACCGCTTCCAGCCGCGGAGGCAGCTCAGCTGGCCGCCTTCCGCTGGGATCGGTTTCAGCCCTCCACGCGCCACACCTGATCAGCGGGGGTCCAGTCGCTCAGCTCGGAGGGCTGGAACCACAGGCCGATCTCGAAGGCGGCGGTCTCGGGGGCGTCGGAACCGTGGATCACGTTGCGGCCGATGTTCACCGCCAGGTCACCGCGGATCGTGCCGGGCTCGGCCTCCAGGGGCTTGGTGGCGCCGATGAGCTTGCGGGCGCTGGCGATCACGCCGTCGCCCTCCCACACCATCGCCACCACCGGACCGCTGGTGATGAACTCCACCAGACCGGCGAAGAAGGGACGCTCGCGGTGCACGCCGTAGTGCTGCTCGGCCAGCGCCCGGCTGGGGGTGAGCTGCTTGAGGCCCACCAACTTGAAGCCCTTGCGCTCGAAGCGGCCGAGGATCTCGCCCACCAGACCGCGCTGCACCCCGTCGGGCTTGATGGCGATGAAGGTGCGTTCGGCGGCCATGGAGAAAGAGCAGAAGTTGAGGCACATCGTGTGCGGCGGAGCCGCCGCTTGGCAAGCACACGCCTGGGCCAGCCAATATCCGGCAACCCAGTAAGCTGGGTTGCAAGCCAGCCAGCTGTGGCAGCCAGCTGTTGGCGCCAGCCGATGAAAACCACCATCGACCTGCCCGATGTGCTGGTGCAACAAGCACGCCAGAAGGCACTCCATCTGGGGCGCCCGTTCAAGGACCTCGTTGCCGAGTACATCCGCCAGGGCCTGAGTGAGCTGCCTGCGAGCGCCCCGGCGTCAACGTTCGGCGCCCTGGCCATCGCCGACGACGGCCTGCCCGTGTTTCGCCGTGATCCCAGCGTGGAAAGGCCTGTGCCAACGCTGGAGGAGCTGCTGACCCTGGAGCAAAGCGCGCTCGCCGAGGAGGACCGCCAGCGTGCCGGCCTCTCTGGTTGATACCTGTGTCTGGCTGGCGCTGAGCTTTGAGGCCCACCCCTGCCATCGCCAGACACGCCAGGGCCTGCTGAACGCCACGCCAGAGCATCCCTGGCTCTGGTGCCGCGCCACCCAGCAGAGCTTTCTGCGCCTGGCCTCCACACCCACCCTGCTGAACGTCCACGCAGCCCCGTCAGCCACGAACCGCGACGCCTGCAACGCCCTGCAGGCCCTGTCCGGCCTGCCCCAGGTGGCGGTTGTGGAGGAACCGCCCAACCTGATGGCCTGCTGGATGAAGCTGGCCTGCCTGGACCAGGCTGCCCCGAAACGGTGGATGGACGCCTACCTGGCGGCCCTGGCCATCACAGGAGGATGGCGGCTGTTGACGCTGGATCGCGACTTTCTGGGCTTCGTGAACGACGGGCTGGATCTCCAGCTGTTGGCGATCGAGAACCGTTGAGACAAGTTGGCCAGGGTCACGCATCACCTGGCACCCCAGAACACGAGTGATACCCGCAAGCCCCCAGGTCATGGTGAGCCGCCTGCGCCCCTGGGCCGGCGGCAGGCCCTGACTAGGCTGACCCCACCCGAATCCTGACTGCAGCGGTCTGATGGTGCTCGCCAACCACCAGGGCACCACGCCCCCCAGCCCCATCAGTCCACCGTCCAGCGCCCCAGCCGCAGCAGCTCCCACCACAGCCCCCACCGCCAGCCCCTGGACCGCCGCTGACGGCGCCGCCCTCTACGGCCTCGACCGCTGGGGTGATCCCTACTTCGCCGCCAATGCCCGGGGCCACGTGTGCGTGCAGCCCCAGGGGCAGCGGGGCGGCTCCCTCGATCTGGTGGAGCTGGTGCAGGAGCTGCGGGGCCGCAGCCTCAGCCTGCCGCTGCTGATCCGCTTCGACGACATCCTCGAAGACCGGCTGGAGCGGCTGCACGGCGCCTTCGAGCGGGCGATCGCCCAGTACGGCTACGCCGGCCGCTATCAAGGGGTGTTCCCGGTGAAGTGCAACCAGCAGCGCCACGTGGTGGAGCAGCTGGTGGAGAGCGGCAGGCGCTGGCACTTCGGCCTGGAGGCCGGCAGCAAGGCCGAGCTGCTGATCGCCCTCTCGCTGGTGGACGACCCCCAGGCGCTGCTGATCTGCAACGGCTACAAGGACCAGCGCTACATCGAAACCGCGATCCTGGCCCGGCGCCTCGGCCGCCAGCCGGTGGTGGTGATCGAGCAGGCCGACGAGGTGGGCCGGATCATCGCCGCCAGCCAGGCGCTGGGGGCGGCACCGCTGATCGGCATCCGCGCCAAGCTCTCCACCCGCAGCACCGGCCGCTGGGGCAGCTCGGTGGGGGAGAAGGCCAAGTTCGGCCTGTCGGTGCCCGACCTGCTGGCCACGGTGGAGGCCCTGCGCCAGGCCGATCTGCTGGGGGAACTGCGGCTGCTGCACTTCCACATCGGCAGCCAGATCAACGACATCGCCGTGCTCAAGGACGCCCTGCAGGAGGCGGGGCAGATCTACGCCGAGCTCACCCGTCTGGGGGCGCCGATGGGCTACCTCGATGTGGGCGGCGGCCTGGGCATCGACTACGACGGCAGCCGCACCGCCACCGCCGCCTCCAAGAACTACTCCCTGCAGAACTACGCCAACGACGTGGTGGCCACCGTGCGCGAGTGCTGCGAAGGCGCCGGCATCGCCGTGCCCACCCTGGTGAGCGAGAGCGGCCGGGCGATCGCCAGCCACTTCTCGGTGCTGGTGTTTGACGTGCTCGGCGCCGGCGGCCTGCCCAGGGCGGTGCCGGAAGCGGCCGGCGAGGAGGCCCTGATCCTGCGCAACCTGCGCGACACCCACGCCGCCATCAGCGCCATTCCCGCCACGGACGCCGCGGCGATCGGCGCGGGGCTGGAGCGGCTGCAGGAGGCCTGGAACGACGCCCTCAAGTTCAAGGACGACGCCATGGCGGCCTTCCGCCTGGGCTACCTGGGGCTGCCGGAGCGGGGCCTGGCCGAGCAGCTCACCTGGGGCTGCTGCCAGGGCATCGCCGAGCGCCTGGCCCTGTTGCCGGCCGACGCCCCGGTGCCCGACGAGCTGCGGGCCCTGCCGGCCGCCCTGGCCTCCACCTACTACGCCAACCTCTCGGTGTTCCGCTCGGCACCGGACACCTGGGCGATCGACCAGCTGTTCCCGGTGCTGCCCCTGCAGCGTCTGGATGAAGCCCCCAGCCGGCTGGGCAGCTTCGCTGACCTCACCTGCGATTCCGACGGCAAGCTGGCCCGCTTCATCAATCCAGATGGGCGATCCGGGAGGGGCCAGGTGAAGAGCCTGCTGGAGCTCCACCCCCTGCGCGCCGGCGAGCCCTACTGGGTGGGGCTGTTCCTGGCAGGCGCCTACCAGGAGGTGATGGGCAACCTGCACAACCTGTTCGGCAGCACCGATGCGGTGCACATCCGCCTGGCCCCCGGCGGCGGCTACCGGGTGGATCACGTGGTGCGCGGCGACACCAACGCCGAGGTGCTGCAGGCGATGGAGCACAACCCCCAGCTGCTGCTGGAGCGCCTGCGCTTGGCCAGCGAAACGGCGATCGCCCAGGGGCAGCTGGCCATCGGCGATGCCCGCCGCCTGATGGACCACCTGGAAACCAGCCTGCGCCAGACCACCTACCTGCAGGGCTGAGGCTCAGGTCAGCGGCTGACGAGCAGCACCCACACCAGCTTGCAGAGCAGGTGCAGGCCCTGGTCAGTGCCCAGGCCAAACCAGCCCCGACACTTGAGGTGATCGATCAGGGCATGGGCCAGCCACTCGGCCAGGCCCAGCAGCGGCAGGCCCGTGAGCAGGGCCACCACCAAGCCATGGATGGCGGCATGGGCGGTGAGCCACCAGGGCCAGGGCAGGGTCGCGTCGCGGCCAGGGCATTTCTCCACGGCCATCCGGTCGCTCTGGAGGCCGAAATCCGCCAGGAAGTGACCCATCGCCAGCAGCGCGAACAGGGCGTAGCCGGTGGTGATCGGCATGGGGGTGGGGAGGGGCGAGGGAATGGCCCTGGGCCTCAGCTTGGCGGTTCGCTGGCTGGGATACCAGCAGCGCAGTGGTCAGCCGTCTCCACCCCAAACACCTCCGTGGCCTCGAGGCCCTTGATCTCATGCCTGCCGAAACTGCGCAGGGCGAAGCGGCGGTCACCGCTGAGCAGCCGGGCGGTGGCGGCATCGATGCACACGCGGCTGGCCAGGCGCCGGGTGAGCGCCTCCAGGCGGCTGGCCAGGTTCACCGTGTCGCCGATCACGGTGAACTCCAGCCGCTGGGGGCTGCCGATCTGGCCGGCCAGCACCGGCCCGGAGGCCAGGCCCACCCCACTGGCCAGGGGCTCGACCCCCTGCTGCCGCCAGGCGGCATTGAGCTGCTCGAGCCGGGCCCGCATCGCCAGGGCGCACTGCACCGCCGCCATGGCCTCCTGCTCCACGCCGCGGCCCACAGGTGAACCGAACACGGCCATCACCGCATCGCCGATGAACTTGTCGACGGTGCCGCCATGGGCGTTGATCACCTCCACCATGGCGCCGAGGTAGGTGTTGAGCTGGCGCACGTGCAGCTCGCTCTCGCCGGCTGCACTGCGGCGGCGGGTGAGGTCGGTGAAGCCCTGCAGATCGGAGAAGAGCACCGTCACCTCCCGCACGCGCCCGCGCAGCATGCCCTGGGCCCCGGCGGGGTCCGCCAGGATCTCGGCCACCACGCTGGGTGCCACGTAGCGCTCGAAGGTGCGCCGCAAGCGGCGCCGCTCTCTGCCCTCGCGCAGGTAGGCATCGCCGCCCACCAGCAGGCCCAGAATCACCAGTCCGCTGGCCGGTGCCAGCAGCGGCAGCCAGCGGTTGGCCTGGGTGAGGGCCAGCCCCACCGCCAGCAGCTGCAGGGCCAGTGCCGCGGTCAGCACCGCAAGGCGCCAGCCCAGGGAGGACCTGCCCAGGGCCAACAGAGCGGCCAGGGCGACAGTGCCGGCAGCCAGCAGCGCCCGCGGCCAGGGAGCGGCAGGCCAGAGCGCCAGGCCATCGCCCTCGAGGGAATTGGCCACCGCCGTGCCGAGCACCTCCAGGCCGGAGAGGCTGCCGAAGGGCGACCGTAGCCGGCCTCACCCTGGGACACCACAGGTCCCACGAGCACCAGGGCACCGCGCACGGCCGGCCGCAGGGGCTGGCGCGCCCAGCGCTGGGGATCGAGCACCTGCCAGGCGGGGATGCGGGGCAGGTGACCCTCCGGGCCATAGGTGTGCAGCTCCCGGGCTGCATCGGGCTGGCGGCTGCGGCGGCCGGCCAGCTGCAGCAGGCGCAGCGGCAGGGATGGAGGGGAGTCGACACCCTGGCCGGCCAGGGCGGCCCGGTAGGCCTCCGGGTGCCGCAGCGACTGGCCCGGCCGCGGCGGCAGGACATTGGTCACCCCCAGGGGCAGCGTGGCAGGCAGCGCGGCCTGGAGAGCCTCCGGTCGCACCAGCACCAGCCCCCCCGCGCCCTGGCTGTCGTGGGGCTCCAGCCACTCCGCCGCCAGGGCGATCCGCCCCTGATGACGGCGCAGCACCGCCACCAGGGCCCCATCGTCCGCCGGCCCCTGGCCACTGGGCCCCTCGAACACCACGTTGATCGCCACCGCCGCGGCACCGGCCTGGAGCAGGGTCTCCACCAGCCGGCCGTAGGCGGCGCGCGGCCAGGGCAGCACGCCGATGCCGCGGGCCCACGCCGGGATGGAGGCGCTGCCGGGCTCGGTCTGCTCAAACCAGTCCCCCTGCTGGAGGGTGGCGTCATCGATCGTCACCAGCACCAGCGGCGCCGGAGGGGTCCGCGCTCCCCGCAGTTGCAGCAGCTGGGTGTCGAGATTGCGCTCCCACACCCGCAGCCGCGGCCCGGGCCAACCCGCCGACAGTCCCACCCACACGGCCGTCAAGCCGGAGAGCAGCACCAGCACGCGATGGCGTCCCATGGCACGTCAGCGGGGCTCAGAACAGGCCGAAGCCGAAGCCCCGGAAGGAGGGCAGTGACGGAGCCACCGGCAGGGCCGGGATCGGCACGGCGGGCAGGTTGGAGCGCAGATAGCTCTCCAGGGCCGCCTGGGCGGGCAGGGGCAGCCGGAAGCCCTCGAACAGCGGACCGGTGATGATCCGCGTGTAGTCGCCGCTGCTGAGGGCCAGCAGCGCCAGCACCACCCCCTGCGGTGAGATGCGCAGGCGCTGGCCCGCCTGCAGCGTGGTGGGCGGGGTCGCGGAACCCGCCTCCCCCTCCTGGCCGGCCTCCACCTCCACCTCCCCCTCCAGCACGGAGATCTCGGTATCCCCTGCCTCGGTGACCTCAAGCACATAGTTGGTGCCGCGCACGCTGAGCCGCGCCGAGCGGGTGCACCCGCCCTGTTTGCCGGACACCAGCACCTGGCCCTTATCGAGCAGGAAACAGGTGCTTCCCAGCCGCAGCTGGGACTGGCGGTTGAGCCGGCCCACGGCACCGCCGTCAAAGGCCAGCTGGCCCCGGCTTCTGCCGGTGGAAATCAGCTGGGGGGAGCGGGCCTGCTGCCTGACACGGGCCTGCTCGCGATCGATGAACAGCTCCTTGCCATCCAGGATCTCCTGCACCACCGCCGTCTGGCTCTGCTGCGCCGCCAGGGGGCGCGGCAGCGCAGTGGCGGCGACCAGCACCGCCAGGGCGAGCGCTTGGGGCTGCGGACGCTGGCAGAACACAGCTCTCCCGGCTCAGGTCTGGACCATTGTGACGCGATCGCCGGTGACGACCCAACTCATCTGGCGCAGAAGCGCACCTGCAGGGCCAGCCGATCGGTGGGTTGCGGCAGTTCGGCGGGATCGAACGGCGCCGCATCCACGGCCATCGCCCGCATCGCCACCGGCCGCAGGTCATGGCCCTCCACCCGCACATCCAGGGGCTGCAGGGCAGAGCGGCCCACGGCGGCCGCGAGCTCCCGTGCCTGGGCGAGCGCATCCTGATAGGCCTCCCGCAGCAGGCGGGCGCGCACGGCGGGCATGGCGGCTGGATCGGCCTCGGCGGCCACCGGATTGAGACGCACGCCCTCCAGGCCGCCCACCTGGCGCACGAACTCCTGCAGCCGCTGCGGCGCCAGCTCACCGCTCACCTGCAGCGTCGCCACCACCCGCGGCCCGGCACTGCGCGGTTCCGGGGAGCGCTGCCAGGTGCTGGGCGAACTGACGCGCAGCTCCCGCACCCCCAGGGCCAGCAGCCGCTGCCGCACCGCCGCAAGCCTGCGCTGCAGGGCAGCCAGGGCCCCGTCGGCATCGGCGGCCTCGGCCTCCAGTCCCAGCGACACGGCCAGGCGCTGGGTGTCGCGCTTCAGCTCGGCGCTGCCCCGGGTTTCGAGCAGGGTGCCGGTGCACTGGAGCTGCACCTGCACCTGCGCCCGGACGGGGAGGGGCCCGCCGGAAGCGGCCAGCAGCGCGAGCAGGGCCGGCAGCAACGCCCGCGGCAGGGGCAACGGGGGAGCAGGGGCCATGGCGGAGCTGGTGGACTGGCACCAGCATGGAGCCACTGGACGTGCTGCGGAGCGGCGATGGCCCTGCTGCAACGGTTACTGCCCGCGCTGCTGGCCCTCAGCGCCCTTGGGCTGCTGCGGCTGCTGGTGCACCGCCGCCGCCTGCCGCGCCTCCCCCTGGGGCTGCCCCTGCTGGCGCTGGCCAGCTGGACGCTGATGCCCTGGATCGAGGCGCTCGGCCTGCCCGCCGACTACCGGCGCTGGCTGGGGATGGCGGACGAACTGCTGCTCAGCTATGCCGCCCTGCGGCTGGGGTTGTGGCTGGGGCTGGAGCTGCCGGGCGGCCTGGGCTGGTGGCGCCGCCCGCCGGAGTTGTTGCTGCAGCTGCTGATGCTCGGCCTGGGAGCGCTGCTCACGGTGCTGGTGGTGCGGGAATCGGCCCGCTTCGATCTCGTGGGCCTGGTCACCACCTCGGCGGTGCTCACCGCGGTGCTGGGCTTCGCCGCCCAGGAAACGCTCAAGGACCTCTTCGCCGGTCTGGAGCTGCAGCTGGGGGACGACTTCGCGGTGGGCGACTGGCTGGACCTGGGCCAGGGGGTGCAGGGCGTGGTGGAGACGATCACCTGGCGTGACACCCAGCTGCGCAACCTCGATGGACACCGCCTGATCATTCCCAACAGCAAGATCACCGCCGAGGTGATCGCCAACCGATCAGCCAGCGGTGCCCACAGCAACCGCTTCGAATTGGGGCTCGACTACGACTTCCCGCCTGCCAAGGCCCGAAGCCTGCTAGCGCGTGTGCTGCAGAGCCATCCGCTCGTGCTCAGCTCACCGCCCGCGCAGGTGCGGGTGAAGGAGTTCGCCGAAAGCGCCATCACCTATGAGCTGCAGGTTTGGCAGCGGGAGATGAACCTCCTGGAGCTTCGCAGCCAGCTGCTCGAGCAGATCTGGTACGCCCTGGAGCGCGCCGGCCGCAGCATCCCCTACCCAGTGCGTGAACTCCAGCCCCGACGCCGACCCGACACCGCGCCCCTCATGCCTGGAGATGGGGCCCTGGAAGGCAGCGAACTGTTCAGCATGATGCACGAGGACCAGCGCCGATTGCTGGCGGCAGCCGGGCGGGTGCTGCGCTTTGGGCCCGGAGAGGCAATCGTGCGCGAAGGGGAAAGCGGTGACTGCCTCTACCAGCTGCTGGCGGGGCAGGTGGAGGTGCTCAAGGCCGTTGGTGCCGGACGGCAGGTGTCGGTGCGGCAGCTGGGCCCCGGCGAGCACTTCGGCGAGATGACCCTGCTGCTGGATCAACCGCGCAGCGCCACCGTGCGTGCCCTGGAGGAATGCCGCCTGCTGCAGCTCAACCGGCAAGCCCTGGCACCCCTGCTGGAGGCCCAGCCGGAGCTGCTGGAACAGCTGGCCGACCAGGTGAACCGCCGCCTGCAGGAGCTGGAGCAACTGGACGAGAGCACCGGCGAGGAGCAGGACACAGGTCTGCTCGGCACGATGCGCAGGCTGTTTCAGGCGGTGACCAGCGGCGGCCCGGCGGAGGGATAGCAGCCGAGCTCCCATGCAGCCGGCCTTGCCTGGGTTCAGCCCGCCAGGGCGCTGATCAGCTGCTCCCGCGCCTGCTCCAGCGCCCCATCCAGCCCCGCGCCATCGCGGCCGCCCGCCTGGGCCATGTTGGGCCGGCCGCCGCCACCGCCGCCACAGGCTTTCGCCACGCCGCCGATGAAGGTGCCGGCCTTTGGGCCGGCCACGATCACCGCCTTGCCGAAGGCCGCCACCAGGATCACCTTGGCCAGATCGGCCGGATCGGGCAGGCCGCCCAGCACCACCGCCGCCCCGTCGCCGAGCTGATCGGCCAGGCCCTGGGCCGCGGCCTGCAGGCCGGCGCCATCCACGCCATCCAGGCGGGCCACCAGGAGTTGGAAAGGCCCCCCATCCCGACCAGCCCCCACCCCTTCCGCCCGGGCCGCCAGCGCCTGCGCCTTGGCCGCCGCCAGCTCGCCTCGGGCAGCCGCCAGCGCTTTCTGACTGGCCTTGAGTTCATCGGCCAGCTGGGCCACCCGCTCCACGATCTCGCCGGGCTGGGCCTTGAAGCGCTCGGCCAGGGGCTTCACCACCGCCTCGCGCTCCTTCAGATAGGCCAGCACGGCAGGGCCGGCCACCGCCTCGATGCGGCGGATGCCGGCGGCCACGCCGCTCTCGGCCACGATCTTGAACACGCCGATCTCGGCGGTGTTGGCCACGTGGGTGCCGCCGCACAGCTCCATCGACACACCGGGCACATCCACCACCCGCACCACATCGGCGTACTTCTCGCCGAACATCGCCACGGCACCGGCGGCCTTGGCCTGCTCGATCGCCATCTCCGCCACCTCGAGGCGGTGGGCCTCAGAGATCCAGCCGTTGATCAGCGCCTCGATCTGCTCGAGCTCCTCCGGGGTCACGGCCCGGGGGCAGTGGAAGTCGAAGCGCAGGCGATCGAAATCCACCAGCGAGCCGGCCTGGCCGATGCCCGGATCCACCACCTGCTTGAGGGCCGCCTGCAGCAGGTGGGTGGCCGTGTGGTTGGCCTGGGCGCGGCGCCGGCAGGCCGCATCCACCCGGGCGGTGAGCAGGTCGCCCACCGCCACGCTGCCGCACTCGATCTGGCCGCTGTGAACGAACACCGAACGGTTGCGCGACACACCTGCAATGCTCACGATCACGCCCGCATCCACGCTGGTCTGGTCGCCACCGCCCAGCAGCACGCCCCGATCACCCACCTGGCCGCCGCCCTCGCCGTAGAAGGGCGTGACATCGAGCACCAGCTGCACCTGATCACCGGCACTGGCCCGCTCCGCCGGCTCGCCGTTCACCACCAGGGCCAGCACGCAACTGGGGTGCTCCAGGGCTTCGTAGCCCTTGAAGGCGGTGGCTTGGGCGGCGGAGGCCACCTGGTCAATGGCCTCCTGCAGGGTGAGGTCGATGCTCACCGCCGCGGCCTTGGCCCGCTGGCGCTGCGCCTCCATCGCCGCCTCAAAACCGGCGGTGTCCACCGTGAGGCCGTGCTCCTCGGCGATCTCCTCGGTGAGCTCCAGCGGGAAGCCGTAGGTGTCGTAGAGCTCGAAGGCCTGGTCGCCTGAGATCTGCTTGGGCTTCGCCGCCAGCACCTCCGCCAGCAGCTTCTCGCCGCGCTCCAGGGTTTCCAGGAAGCGGGCTTCCTCGCGCTGCAGCTCCGCCAGGATCACGTCGCGGCGCTCCACGAGCTGGGGATAGGCGTCCTGCATCAGGGTGATCGAGGCCTCGCCCATCGCCATGAGGAAGGGCTTGTCGATACCGAGCAGGCGGCCGTGGCGCACCACGCGGCGCAGCAGCCGGCGCAGGATGTAGCCGCGGCCCAGGTTGCTGGCGGTGACGCCGTCGCAGATCAGCTGGGTGATGGCGCGGGAGTGGTCGCCGATCACCTTCAGCGACGTTTTGCCCTTCTCATCGAGGGCGTGGTACTGCACGCCGGCCAGGCCCGCCGCCGTTTCGATCAGCGGGTAGATCAGGTCGGTTTCGTAGTTGTTGGGCACCGCCTGCAGGATCTGGGCCATGCGCTCCAGGCCCATGCCGGTGTCGATGTTGCGGTTGGCCAGCGGCGTGAGGGTGCCCTCGGCGTCGCGGTTGTACTGCATGAACACCAGGTTGTAGAACTCGATGAAACGCGCGTCGTCCTCGAGATCGATGCCGTCGTCGCCGCGTTCGGGCTTGAAGTCGTAGTAGATCTCCGAGCAGGGACCACAGGGGCCGGTGGGGCCGGAGGCCCAGAAGTTGTCGGCCTCATCCATGCGGATGATGCGCTTGGGATTCACGCCCACCCCATCGCGCCAGATCGCTTCAGCTTCGTCGTCCTCACGGAACACACTCACCACCAGATTCTTCGGGGAAAGCCCGAACACCTCGGTGGAGAGTTCCCAGGCCCACTGGATCGCCTGCTCCTTGAAGTAGTCGCCGAAGGAGAAGTTGCCGAGCATCTCAAAGAACGTGTGATGCCGCGCCGTGCGGCCCACGTTCTCGATGTCGTTGGTGCGGATGCACTTCTGGCTGCTGGTGGCCCGGGGCGCCGGCCGCTGCTGCTGCCCCAGAAACACCGGCTTGAACGGCAGCATGCCGGCGATCGTGAGCAGCACCGTGGGGTCGTCCGGCACCAGCGAGGCGCTGGCCATCGGCCTGTGGCCGCGCTGTTCGTAGAAAGACAGGAAGGCCGCACGGATCTCGGCACCGGTCCGGGGGCAAGAGGGACGAACGGCGGCCATGGGGACAGGTGGTGCGCTTGCGCTCCATGATCGCCCAAGGGGTGGAGCAGGGCGCTGCCGATGGCTTTTGCTCCACTTTGCAGCCAGCTGAAATGGGGCCAGCGCGCCACTGCAACGCTTCAGTGAAAGCCGAATATCAGGCGACTTTCTTTCTAGACACAAGAGGTCCGATAATCTCCGCAGAAAAATGTTGCCGTCGCTTCAACTTGAACCCGTCTTTTTGCGAAGACTGATCCTGAAGTGCAGCTGTTGCGCCGCGGGCAGCGCCGTTTTATTGGCAATCGCACCACCAGCCCACTCAATAGCAATATTAGGCGATGACTCACTAACGTTTCTTTTCAAAGATACGCGATTTGACAAGAGCAACGCGAACAACGATCCTTCCTTAACCTTGGGCGAAAACCCCAATACCGGCGACGATAGCTGGTTGGAGGCCGTCATTAAAAACACTAATACAACCAATTCCGTAATTCTTACTCTTGACGCCAATCTCACCAAGGCCTCGGCAGCCTTCATTAGCTCAGTGGCGTTCAATCTTGTCGATACCAAAAATAGCTCTATTAGCTCCGTTTGTGCAGGCACGAATCCAGAATCCAGTTGTGTGAATCAAGACTTCACCTACGATCCTGACAATATTAATATGGCAAACGGTATCAAGGGCCTCGATTTTCGTCTTAACTTTCCAACGAAAAACAGCCCAAACAGCGATCGCCTGGACAATTACGATACCTTTTCATTCATCATCACGGGCAGCGGTCTGACTTTCGAGTCCTTCAACGAGGACATTGACGTTGATGGTGAAGGGATCTTCGCGGCCGCCAGGCTGCAGGGTTATGGCGGCAGTTCCACCATCTATTCCGCTCCCGGCCCCCTGCCGATCTTGGGTCTGGCCGCCGCCTTCCGCACCAGCCGCCGCCTCCGCCGCCGCCTGACATCGGCACGCCTGGCATCAGGCAGGCCGCCGGCCCACCGCCCGGCCTGAGCGCTCAGCGCAGGTGGCGGGGCAGGCGCCGGCGGTAGGTCAGGAACAGCTCGCGGGCCTCATCGCGCAGCTCCTGATCCAGCACCAATCCCTGGCCGGACTGGCCGGCCTGCCCCGGGGGGAACACCTCCGCCCAGTCCTGCCCCCACACCCGCTGGGCAAAACGCTCGTTGCTGGCCCCGAATCGCTGCTGCAACAGGGCCGGCAGCCGCCCCTGCCAGCCGTCGAAGCGCTCGGCCACCCAGCCCCGCTGGCGCGCCAGCTGGCGGAGCTGCTCCACCAGCCGGTTGAGGCCGTGGCCGGCGATCAGCTGGTTGCGGCGCACCGGCAACCGGTCGAGCTCGCCGTTGAGCAGGTAGGCCAGCCCCAGCCCGCGCCGCCCCAGCTGTTCGTTGGCCTGATCAAGCGGCGCGGCCCGCCAGCCCGCCACCGGCGGCGGCAGCTCCAGCAGGTCCAGCAGCTGGGCGAAGGGATCCTGCCGGCGCGGCCGGAAGGGCAGATAGCTCTGGCGCAGCCCCTCGGCCGCCAGCGGGGCAGCGAACCGCTGCTCGAAATCCAGCAGCTGGGGGGCGTGGCGGATCCAGCGCCGCCGCGCAGGCCCGCGCAGGCGGCGGCCGTTCAGCTGGGCCCGCACGTAGGCCCGGAAGCTGGGGGCGCCGTAGAGCCGGCCCAGACCGTGGGCATAGAAGGAATTGAGCAGCTCGGCCTGCGGACGCACGAAATTGATCAGGTGCAGGTCGAAACCCTGGCTTGCGCAGTGCCCGCGCAGCGCCGCCAGCGCCTTGGGGTCGCCGATCAGGGGCGCGAAGTGTTCGGCGCTGAGCAGCAGATCGCCGTGCCAGCGCCGCTGCTGCCCGAGCAGCCGCTCCAGCGCCTCGAAGCGGCCCGCCTGCAGGGCCCGGGCCAGGTGGCGGTGGGAGTGCTCCCGCCAGGGGGTGGGGTAGCGCAGCCCCAGGCGCTCCAGGCCGGGCCGGTTGGCGTGCAGCCGGGCCTGCAGGTAGGTGCTGGCGGTCTTGTGGGGTCCGGCATGCAGGTGCAGGGTGCGCTCAGGCGGCCGCAACGGTCCCGGACTCATGAATGCTGCAACGGGCCTGCGCAGGGCATGATCGCCCAGCATCAGCTCCATAACGCCCCGGGGCCGCCGCGTGAGCCAGCTCCCTGCACCGCCATCCCGCCAGCAGCTGCGGCTGCAGTCGATCAGCTGGGCCCTCGGCGCCGGGCTCACCGCCCTGCTGCTCGGCCTGCCCCTGGGGCTGGAAGCGGCCCTGCGCGCCGGCGGCTGCGGCCTGTTCTACGGCCTGCTGGCCTTCCACCTGCAGCGGGTCGACCCCGATGACAGCCACCTGCAGGCCGGCCTGGTGGGGGCCGTCTGCGGCATCCACAGCCTGGGGCTGCCCACCATCGGCCCCTGGCCGGCGGACCTGACCTGGCCGGCCGCCCTGCTGGCGGTTGCGCCAACTGTGATGATGGGGCTCATTCGTGCCTGGTTGCCGCTGGTCGGCGCCGCCCTGCTGCTGCACCTGTCACTGCAGCTGCTTCGGCACAGATCCCGCCCGGTCGCCCCCGGCGACCTGTCGGCCCGCCGGCCCTGATGACCCTGGGATGAGCCTGCTGCACGCCACCTGGCTGTTTCCCCCGGAAGGAGCGGGCGGTCGCCTGTTCCTCTGGGCGGACACCTGGAAGGTGGCCGGTCCGGTGCAGCCGGGCCACGGGGCCCCCGACCATCCCTTCGCCCTCACCCCCGACGAGGTGGCCGACTGGCTGGATGACAACGGCTACTGGAGCGAGGCCCTGCGGCCCGCCCGCGCCACCCTCACCCTGCCCAGCCGCACCCAGGCCAGCCGGGGCCGCAGCAGCGCGGGCTCCAAGAGCTGGAGCGGCCTGCCCCTGCAGGCCGGCGAGCCGATCCCCAGGCAGCTGGAATGGTGGCCCTGGCAGGTGGAGGGCTGGGCCCTCGATCCGGGCAGCGCCGCCGCGTGGCTGAGCGGCCTGCCCCTCGCCGCCGGCCACCTGGACATGGCCGACGACCTGCGCTGGTGGACCCATCTGCAGCGCTGGGCCCTGAGCCTGATCGCCCGGGGGCGCTGGCTGCCCCAGATCGAGGACGGCATCGCCCGCTGGCTGCCCCTGCTCAACCGCGAGGGCGACCGCCACCGCCTGGAGGAACTGGCGATCGGCATCCCCCAGGTGGCCACCTGCGCCCTGGCTGCCGGGCCGGAGGGCGATCCCGCCCTGGCCTGCCGTCGCCCGGGCAGCGGCCGGCTGCGGGTGGCCAGCCTGCTGGAGGCCCTGCTCGACGGCCAGCTGCGGGCGGGCTTCAGACCGGAGGGTGAGGGTCTTGATCCGCTGCTGCTGGCCTGGCAGAAAGCCCTGGGCAAGGGCAGCGGCCAGCTGCACCTCGAGGAGGAAGACCTCGAACGGCTGATCATCGCCACCCACCACTGGCGCGAGGCCGTGGCCGGACGGGTGGCGCCGGCCCGGGCCTGCCTGGAGCTGTTCACCCCCGCCGAGGGGGAGGAGCTGTGGGAACTGAAATTCAGCCTGCAGGCCGAGGCCGATCCCAGCCTGCGGGTGCCGGCCGCGGTGGCCTGGAGCGCCGGCGACCGCACCCTGCAGCTGGGCGAGGTGGCCGTGCCCCAGCCCAGCGAGCTGCTGCTGGAGGGCCTGGGGCGGGCCCTCACCGTGTTCGAGCCGATCGAGCGGGGCCTGGATTCCACCACCCCTGAGGCGATGCAGCTCACCCCGGCCGAGGCCTTCGTGCTGGTGCGCACCGCCGCCGCCCAGCTGCGCGACGTGGGCGTGGGCGTGATCCTGCCGCCCAGCCTGGCGGGTGGCCTGGCCAGCCGCCTGGGGCTGTCGATCCAGGCCGAACTGCCCGACAAGTCGCGCGGCTTCACCCTCGGCGAAACGCTGGTGATGAGCTGGGAGTTCATGATCGGCGGGGTGACGCTCACCCTGCGCGACCTGGAGCGCCTGCAGGCCAAGCGCAGCCCCCTGGTGCAGCACAAGGGGTCCTGGATCGAGCTGCGGCCCGCCGATCTGCGCAACGCCGAGAAATTCAGCGTTATCAACCCCGACCTCAGCCTCGACGATGCCCTGCGGCTCACCGCCAGCGAGGGCGACACCTTCCACCGCCTGCCGGTGCACCGCTTTGTGGCCGGCGTGCGGCTGCAGGCGGTGCTGGAGCAGTACCACCAGCAGAAGGCCCCCGATCCGCTGCCGGCTCCCCCTGGCTTCGCCGGCCAGCTGCGGCCTTACCAGGAGCGGGGCCTGGGCTGGCTGGCCTTCCTGCACCGCTTCGACCAGGGCGCCTGCCTGGCCGACGACATGGGTCTGGGCAAGACGATCCAGCTGCTGGCCTTCCTGCAGCACCTCAAGGCCGAGGAGGAGCTGCGGCGGCCCGTGCTGCTGGTGGCCCCCACCTCCGTGCTCACCAACTGGAAGCGGGAGGCGGCGGCCTTCACGCCTGAGCTCAAGGTGAAGGAGCACTACGGCCCGCGCCGGCCCAGCACCGATGCGGCCCTGAAGAAGGCCCTCAAGGGCGTCGATCTGGTGCTCACCAGCTACGGCCTGCTGCAGCGCGACGGCGAACTGCTGGAGACCGTCGACTGGCAGGGGGTGGTGATCGATGAGGCCCAGGCGATCAAGAACCCCGGCGCCAAGCAGTCGATGGCCGCCCGCGACCTGGCCCGGCCGGGCCGGGGCAGCCGCAGCGGCCGCTTCCGCATCGCCCTCACCGGCACCCCAGTGGAGAACCGGGTCAGCGAGCTGTGGGCGCTGATGGACTTCCTCAATCCGAAGGTGCTGGGCGATGAGCCCTTCTTTCGCCAGCGCTACCGGCTGCCGATCGAGCGCTATGGCGACATGGCCTCGATGCGCGACCTCAAGGCCCGCGTGGGGCCGTTCATCCTGCGGCGCCTCAAGACCGACCGCTCGATCATCTCCGACCTGCCCGAGAAGGTGGAGCTGCACGAGTGGGTGGGGCTCAGCCCCGAGCAGAAGACGCTCTACAACCGCACCGTGGAACAGAGCCTCGATGCCATCGCCCGTGCCCCGCTCGGCCAGAAGCACGGCCAGGTGCTGGCCCTGCTCACCAAGCTCAAGCAGGTGTGCAACCACCCCGCCCTGGCCCTTGGCGAGGACGCGAAGGCGGCAGTCGGCAATGGGGCAGCGGCTGGCTTTGCCTCCCGCAGCGCCAAGGTGCAGCGGCTGGAGGAGATCCTCGAGGAGGTGATCGAGGCGGGCGACCGGGCCCTGCTGTTCACCCAGTTCGCCGAGTGGGGCCACCTGCTCAAGGCCCACCTGGAGCACAGCTGGCGCCAGGAGGTGCCCTTCCTCTACGGCAACACCAGCAAGGCCGAGCGCCAGGCGATGGTGGATCGCTTCCAGGACGACCCCCGCGGCCCCCAGCTGTTCCTGCTCTCGCTCAAGGCCGGCGGCGTGGGCCTCAACCTCACCCGCGCCAGCCACGTGTTCCACATCGACCGCTGGTGGAACCCGGCCGTGGAGAACCAGGCCACCGACCGCGCCTACCGCATCGGCCAGACCAACCGGGTGCTGGTGCACAAGTTCATCACCAGCGGCTCGGTGGAGGAGCGCATCGACCGGATGATCAAGGAGAAGTCGAAGCTGGCCGAGGAGATCGTGGGCTCCGGCGAGGACTGGCTGGGCGGCCTGGACGTGGGCCAGCTCAAGGATCTGGTGGCCCTGCAGGAGCAGGATTGAACCGATGGCCATGCTCGACCTCTACTGCGAACGGCTGGGCCCCGGCCTGCTGGCCGAACCGCTGAACGCCATCACCAACGGCGCCTTCCTGGTGGCGGCCTGGCGGCTGGCAAGCCTGGCCCGCAGTCGTGGCCACAGTGATCGCGGCATGCTGGCCCTGGCGGCCCTGGCCCTGGCCATCGGTATAGGCAGCAGCCTGTTTCACACCTTTGCCACCGGCTGGGCGCTGGCGGCCGACGTGCTCCCGATCCTGCTGTTCCAGCTGCTGTTCCTGCTGCTCTACCTGCGCCGGCGGGCCGGCCTGGCGCTGGCCCCCGCGGCGGGCCTCTGCCTGGCCTTCCTGCTGGCCTGCCTGGCAGGGCGGGGCTTTCCCGGCGTGCTGAACGGATCGCTGGCCTACGCCCCCACCCTGGCGGTGCTGGCCCTGCTGGCCGGGCATCAGCTGCGCCAGGAGCACTCGGCGCTGCTGCTGGCGGCCACCGGACTGTTCAGCCTGTCGCTGCTGCTGCGCAGTGTCGACAATGCCCTCTGCCCACTCGTTCCGATCGGCACCCACCTGTTCTGGCACCTGTTCAACGCCGAGGTGCTGGTGCTCAGCGGCCGGGCCCTGCTGGCCAGCCAGCAGAATGTTGGGCCTCTCCCTGGGTGCCGGCGATGACCGTTTCCTCCCCGGCCATCAACACCCAGCTGGGCGACGAAGGCCTGGGGCAGCAGCCCTGGTGGGTGGAGCAGTGGATGGAGCTGATCCACGGCTACCGCTTCAAGAAACGGCTGGAGCGCGCCTGGGAGTACGCCCGCTCCGGCAACGTGACCTCGATCCGCTTTGAGGGCCGGCGGGTGCATGCCCGGGTGCAGGGCAGCGGCGAAGAGCCCTACAAGGTGAAGCTCTGGCTGGATGTGCTCAACGACGAGGACTGGGGCTACGTGCTCGACGCCCTCACCCAGAAGGCCCGCTGGTCGGCCCAGCTGCTGGCGGGGGTGATGCCCCAGGACATCGAGCGGGCCTTCGCCGCCAGCGGCAAGCGCCTGTTCCCGTTCAAGTTGCAGGAGGTACGCAGCGAGTGCAGCTGCCCCGACAAGGCCAACCCCTGCAAGCACGTGAGCGCGGTGTTCTACCTGATGGGCGACCGCTTCAGCGAAGACCCCTTCGTGCTCTTCCAGCTGCGCGGCCGCACCCGCGCCCAGCTGCTCGGCGATCTGGCCAAGCGGCGCCGCCGCGCCCTGGCCAGGCAGGCCCGCCAGGCCCGCGCTCGGGGCGAAGAGGAAACGGATGGTGGCGGCAGCCAGCAGCCGGTGCACGGCGCGATCACCGACCCCAGCCGCTGGTGGCGCTACGACGCTGCCCTCGACCCCGACCTGGTGGTGATCACCCCGGCCCTGGAGGGGGACACCGGCCTGGATGCGGCCGGCCCCCTCCCCCTGGCCGAGTCGCCCCAGTTCCCGGAGGCCAACCAGAGCTTCCTCGCCCACGTGCGCGAACACGGCCAGATGATGGCCACCCTGGCCATAGCCCGGGCGATGGACAACGGCCAGAACGAGGGCCAGGAGAGTGCCGCAGCCAGCGATGCCGGCAGCGGTTGAGCCCAGCCCGCCGGGCTGGTTGACCCCAGCCAGCCAGCAGTTGGTGAGCAAGCTGCTGGCCACCCACGAGCAGGCCTTCGGCAGGCCCCTGCTGGCGGGCCTGGAGTCAGACGCCACGCCCCTGCAGTGGAGCCAGTCCCTGTTTGCCGCCGCCACCGTGGTGCTGGCCCACGACGGCGCCGATCCCGGCGGAGATCCGGGCCCCCGGCTGATCTACGCCAACCGGGCCGCCCTCCTGCTCTGGCGGCGCCCCTGGGCCGAGCTGGTGGGCATGCCCTCGCGGCACACCGCCGAACCGGCCGAGCGCGCCGGTCGCGCCCAGGCGCTCCAACGCGTGCAGCGCCGGCACGCCATCGCCGACTACAGCGGCATCCGCATCGACAGCCAGGGCCGCCGCTTCCGGATCAGCAACGCCCGGGTGTGGAGCCTGCCCGGCGGCCAGGCCGCCGCCTTCAGCGCCTGGCACTGGCTCTGACCTGGTTTGGCAGAGCCTGCCGGGCCATCCGGCGGCCGATGAAACACACAACCGGGCCAATCCAGATGTATTGCTCCAAACAAAGCCCTGGCAATATCGCGCACATGGAGACGTGTCTGAACTGACATCACCGGCCGTTGTTAAATCCGCCTTAACTGGTTTGCCGAGGTGAATTGAGAGGGTTGGCCAAAGCCCTCTGATCCAAGATCGTGGCCCTGGTTTTCAGCCTGCTTGATCCTGCCGTCGCCGCCGTGGGTGGCGTGATCGACGTTTCGGCGCTCGGGGCCAACGCCGAGATCTCCGCCTACAACCCTTCCACGGGCTACCTCTACACCGTTGGCGGGGGCTCCGGCGCCATCGTGGTCAGCGATCTGAGCGACCCTCTCAATCCCAGCACCGTTGCCATCGCCACTCCAGGTGAAGGCGTCCAAACACTTCAAAGCGCAGCCGTCTTCGGCAAGCTGCTGGCCATCGCCGTGCAGAACACGGTGAAGACCGAGCCTGGATTTGTTCAGTTCTATGACCTGAACAACCCAGCCCTGCCCGTTCACATCAGCACCGTGAGCGTCGGCGCCCTGCCCGACATGGTGAAGTTCAGCGGCGACGGCAGCAAGCTGCTGGTCACCAATGAAGGCGAGCCCAATTCGCTTTACAGGATCGATCCGGAGGGATCGATCTCGGTGATCAACACCAGCGGCTACCTGGCCGCCTCAGCGGTGGCGCCTGTTCAGGCCGATGTGCAGACCATCGGCTTCGGCGCCTGGGAAAACCGCCGCGCTGAACTGATCAACCGCGGCATCCGCATCGGCCAACGCCTGGGGGTGACCACCACGGTGGCCCAGGACATTGAGGCTGAAGCAATCGCCATCAGCGCTGATGGAACCACGGCCTGGATCTCCCTGCAGGAGAACAACGCTTTTGCCGTGCTCGATCTCAGCAGCGCCACACCGGTGATCAAGGAGATCTTTTCCGCTGGCATCAAAGACTGGAACCGCGGCATCGCCAGCGCCGAGAACTTCAGCTACGAGCTGGAGTATGCGGCCGGCACCGCCAATCTGCCGGCCGGCGTGCTGGCTGGTGGCCTTTCGGGCCTCACCTTCGCCGGCCAGGAAACGGTCGACGGCGTTGCCCTCGACGTCTACTACTCGATCACCGACCGGGGCCCCAACGGCCCCCTGGTGGCTGGCAAGCGCCAGTTCCTCGATCCCGACTTCCAGCCCACGATCTACAAGCTGGGCATGAACCGGGCCACCGGCGCCATCAGCGAACTGGCCCGCATCGGCCTGAAGCGACCTGATGGCACGCCCCTCACCGGCCTGCCCCAGCTGGCGGCCAAGGACGACATCCCCATTGATTCCACCAACACGCCGCTGGCCTACGACCCGTTCGGGATCGACTCCGAGACGGTGTCCTTGTTCACTCTCAACATCGGCGGCAGCGAGCGGCAGGTGTTCGCCGTGGGCGACGAATACCGCGGCCAGATCGCCATCTTCGATGCCACCACCGGCAACCTGATTCAGCGCTACATCCCCGCCGGCCAGAAAGCCCAGCTTGAGACTCAGCACAACGTGGGTGGCGCCACTCCGATCGGCGCCGAAACGATCGACAGCCTGCCCGCCGTCTACGGCAACCGCTGGAGCAACCGCGGCATCGAGGGCATGGCCTTCAACCCCACCGATGGGCTGCTCTACGCCTTCATGCAGAGCCCCCTGGATGTGGATGCCAACGGTGACGGCGTCACCGAGGGCCGCAGCAGCTCCGAACTCACCCGCATCCTGGCCATCGATCCTGCCACCGGCACGCCGGTGAAGGAGCACCTGTATCTCCTCAGCGGCCGCACCGGCCAGGACAAGATCGGCGATGTGGCCTTCGATCCGGCCCGCGGCGTGTTCCTGGTGATGGAGCGCGACAGCAGCCGCAGCCTCACCGGCTTCAAGCACGTGGTTGAGGTGGATCTGCGCGGCGCCACCGACACCCTGGCGATCACCACAGCCGCCAACCAGGCCAGCGATGGCTGGCTGGGCAAGATCGGCGTGGCCAGCCCCGAGCTGCTCGACAACCGCCGCACCCTGGTCGATCACGACAGCAATCCGGCCACCCCTGAGATCTTCAGCACCTCCAGCGCCGACGCCCTGGCAGCTGCCGGCATCCGCCTGGCCCACAAGATCGAGCTGTTCAACCTGCCCTCGATCGGCGGCACCACCGCCTACGACAAACCCGAAGGTCTCACCATCCGCGACGACGGCTCGCTGGTGATCAATTACGACAACGACTTCGGCACCGAAGGCGCCAGCGGCAACACCTTCACCGTGGTGAACTTCGACGGCGCCGGCTTCGACAGCTCCGACCGGGATGTGAACGGCACCTCCGGCGGCGGCAACCAGTACCGCCCCATCAGCGGCCTGCCGGTCTACGGCCTCCCCATGGCTGATGGCATTGCCACGTACACCGACACCCAGGGCCGCCAGTTCCTGCTGGCGGTGGGTGAGGGCGACTCCCGTGAGTATCAACCGGACATCGGCGACATCTTCTATGACCTCACCCGCGCCGACTCCAGCACCGCGGTGAACGGCACCGCCTTCCGCGATCACCCGGGCGTCAGCGCCCTCAATGCAGCCTTCAAGACGGCCACCGGCATCGACCGTACCCGCCTGAACCTGCTCAACGACACCGGCGACATCACCGGCGACGGCAAGGTCGACAAGGCCTTCAGCATCGGCTCCCGCTCCCTGCGCATCTATGACGACAAGGGCAACGTCGTGTTCGACTCCAGCGATGCCCTGGAGGAGCTGGCCAACAGCCTGGGCCTGATGGCCGGCAACCGCGACGACGACAAGGGCACCGAGCCCGAGATGGTGGAGATCGCCACCGTGGCCGGCCGCACCTACGCCTTCGTGGCCCTGGAGCGCACCACCTCCAGCGTGGCGGCGGTGTTCGACGTGAGCGATCCCTACAACGTGGTGGCCGTTGATCCGGTGGTGTTCCCCGGCACCGATCGGATCGAGGGCATCACCTTCCTGCGCAGCCCCGCCGGCGAGCCCGCCGGCCTGATCGCCAGCAGCGAAGGCAACGACAAGGTGAGCATCACCAGCGCCGAGCCGCTTGCCCCAGGCAGCGCCTTCAAGCTGCAGCTGTTCCACCTGGCCGACCAGGAGGGCAACATCTCCGCCCTCGACGACGCCCCCAGGCTCTCCGGTGTGCTCAATGCCCTGCGCGCCGAGGACATCGACCTTGATGGCATCCCCGGCTTCGTCAATACCCTCACCCTCTCCAGCGGCGACGCCTGGATCCCCGGCTTGTTCTACGGCGCCTCCACCCAGGCCTACGGCGCCGTGGGCCGCGGCGATGTGCTGATCCAGAACGCCCTGGGGGTGCAGGCGATCGCCTTCGGCAACCACGAGTTCGATCAGGGAACTGGGGTGATCAAGGATCTGATCAGCGGCTCGGAAGATTTCCCCGGCACCGCCTTCCCCTACCTCAGCGGCAACCTCAACTTCGCCAGCGACGCCAACCTGGCCGGCCTGGTGGTTCCCGATGGCCAGGCTCCCCAGGCCAACAGCATCACCGGCAGCGTGGTGTTTGACGTGAACGGCGAGAAGGTGGGCGTCGTCGGCGCCACCACCCCCTGGCTGAAGACGATCTCCAGCCCAGGCAACGTGGGCATCTCCCCCTCTCCCTTCAGCGCCGTCCCCACCGCAGCCGAGCTGGATGCCCTGGCCGCTGAGATCCAGGCCGACGTGGATGCCCTGATCGCCGCCAATCCGGGCCTGAACAAGGTGATCCTGCTGGCCCACATGCAGCAGCTGAGTATCGAGCAGGCCCTGGCCGAACGCCTGCGCCACGTGGACATCATCGTGGGCGGCGGCTCCAACAGCCGCCTGTTCGACAGCAACGACTCCGCCCGACCCGGTGACAGCACCCAGGGCGTGTACCCGATCATCAAGACCGACGCCGACGGCAAGCCGGTGGCGGTGGTGAACACCGACGGCAACTACAAGTACCTGGGCCGTCTGGTGCTCGATTTCGATGCCGCCGGCACCATCATTCCCACCAGCTACGACCCCACTGTCAGCGGGGCCTACCGCACCGATGCCGCTGGCCTGGCGGCCCTCAACGCCGAGGCCTTCATCGATGCCCGCGTGCAGGAGGTGGCCGACACCCTGCGCGAGGTGATCGTGGCCCAGGAATCGGAATGGTTCGGCGTGAGCGAGGTGTTCCTCAACGGCAACCGCAACCCCGGCGTGCGCAGCGAGGAGACCAACCTCGGCAACCTCACCGCCGACGCCAACCTGGCCTTCGCCCGCTCGGTCGACCCCACGGTGATGGTGTCGCTCAAGAACGGCGGCGGCATCCGCAACTCGATCGGCCAGTCTCTGATTCCCACAGGCTCGGTGGACGGCGTGCCCGAGCTGCTGCCCACCGCAGCGGTATTCGATGCCCAGGGCAATGTGGTGAAGCCGGAAGGCGGCATCTCGCGCAACGACATCGCCAACGCCCTGAGCTTCAACAACGGCCTTTCGCTGGTGAGCGTCACCCCGGCCGAACTGAAGGCCCTGATCGAGTTCGGCCTCGAAGCCGGCGTGGGCGGCGGCCGCTTCCCCCAGGTGGGCGGCATGGCCTTCAGCTACGACCTCAGCCGCTCGGCCGGGGAACGGGTGCTGAATCTCACCATCGAAGATCAGTCCGGCAACGACCTCGACGTCGTGGTGCGCGGCGGGGCGGTGGTGGGCGACCCCAACCGCGCCATCCGCATGGTGACGCTCGATTTCCTGGCCAACGGCGGGGACGGCTATCCCTTTGCCAGCCTCGCCAGCCCCAACCGGATTGATCTCACGGCGAGCGCTACCGCCCCACGCACCGGCGTCGCCACCTTCGCCGCCAACGGTTCCGAACAGGATGCGCTGGCTGAATACCTGGCAGCCAACTATTCGCCCGCCGCTCCCTTCGGTGAAGCCGACACGGCCCAGCTCCTCGACACCCGCCTGCAGAACCTGGCGGTGCGCAGCGATGCGGTGATCGATCCGGTGCGGGTCGGCACCAGCGGTGACGACACCACCCTGCCGGGAGCCTCCACCATCCCCGGCTTCGACGGGCGTCTCGACACGGTGTTCACCGGTGCCGGTGACGACGAGATCGACGTGGCCCTCACCGGCGGCGGCGACAACACGATCTTCACCGGCTCAGGCGCCAACATCGTGTATGCCGGCAGCCGCGATGTGATCACCGGCGGCAACGACAGCGATCAGATCTGGGCGATTGCCGGCGATGGCAACCGCCTCAGCGGTCTGGGCGGCGACGACGACTTCGTGATCGGCAGCGCCGGCAACCGGGTCCTCGGCGGCGACGGCAACGACGTGTTCACCGTCCTCGGCGGTGCAGGCACCAATTACCTCAACGGTGGCGCCGGCAGCGACCAGTTCTGGCTAGTGAGCGGCCCCGGCGATCTGCCCGCCGCCCAGCAGGTGGTGATGGACTTCAGCGCCGGTGTCGACAAGGTGGGCCTGCGCGGCGCCGCCTTCACCGATCTGAGCTTCAGCCAGATGGGTGCCAACACCATGCTCAGTCTCGGCGTTAACACCATCGGCCAGTTCACCAATGTGAGCGCCGCCACCCTCAACAATCAGGCCAACTTCGTGTTCGCCTGATTGTTACCAGAAGCCGGTTGCCTCCTACGGGGGGTGACCGGCTTTACCTCTGAAAGGTCGAGAGGGAGATCGCCAGCCACGACTCTCTTCGGATCTCCTCATCAGCTGGCCAAACCGACACCACAGATCCCGGATTCATCAGGACCATGCCATCACCAGCAGTCAGCTTCAGCCACGGCGTTGCCTCCGGTGATCCCTACAGCGATTCGGTGATCCTCTGGACCCGCATCACCCCACCTGCTGAGTTTGCCGGCCTGGTGGATGTGCAGTGGGAGCTGGCCATTTCCGCGGATTTCAGCGCTGAATCGCTGATCGACAACGGCGTGTTCGCCACCGGCGCCGGCCGCGACTGGACGGTGAAGGTGGAAGCAGACGGCCTCACCGCCGACACCAGCTACTACTACCGCTTCCGCGCAGGCGATGCGGAGTCGATGGTGGGGACAACCAAGACCCTGCCCGTGGACAGCGATCCAGTGCGGCTGGCGGTGTTCTCCTGTGCCAACTTCCCTGCAGCCGAACAGTTTGCCGCCTACGGCCGCGCCGTCGAGATTCACGCCGTCAACCCCTACGACGCCCTCCTGCACTTAGGCGATTACATCTACGAATACGGCCCCGGTGGCTACGGAACCGCCGAGGATGCCGCCACAGACCGGGGCTTCCTGCCGGAGCGCGAGATCATCAGCCTCGATGACTACCGCCAGCGCTACGCCCAGTACCACACCGACATCAACCTGCAGAACCTGCGGGCCATCGCCCCGCTGATCGCCGGCTGGGACGACCACGAAACCGCCAACAACAGCTGGAGCGGCGGTGCCCAGAACCACCAGAGCGAGACGGAGGGCGACTGGCTGGCCCGCCGCGATGCTGCCCTCCAGGCTTACTACGAGTGGCTGCCGATCCGCGAGCCCGGCCAGCGCCAGGCCAGCGACGGCGCCACCCCCCTCTCGCCGCTCACCCAGGCCTACCGCTCCTTCAACTTCGGCGATGTGCTCAGCCTGCACATGCTGGAAACCCGGCTCACCGCCCGGGATGAGCAGCTGGCCTACCCCGACGCGGCCGCAGTGCAGGCCCGGATCGGCGCCATCCTGGCCGATCCGGCCCAGGTGGCTGCCTATGCCGCCCAGCTCGGCCTCACCCCACCCACCGACCCCGCCGCCATTCCGGCCTTCGCCACCGCCCTGGCACCGGCTGTGACCCAGGAGTTGGTGGCCGCTACCGTGCAGCAGGCCTGGGGGGATCCCAACCGCGACCTGATCGGCGACGGCCAGCTGGCCTGGCTGCAGCAGCAGCTGGCCACCTCCACCGCCGCCTGGCAGGTGCTGGGCCAGCAGACCCTGATGCAGACCATGGCCGTTCCCGCCGAACTGCTGCTCAACGCCGGTGATCCCAGCCTGCTCGACAAGTACGCCGCCCCCCTGCAGAAGCTGGCCACCGGCACCGCCTTTGCCGATCTCACGCCTGCGGAACAGGCCCTGTTCGCCGAAGCTGGCAAGATTCCCTACAACCTCGATTCCTGGGACGGCTACGGCATTGAGCGGGAGACGATCCTGCAGAGCGCCCTGGCCCTGGGCAAGCGCCTGATCAGCCTCGCCGGCGACACCCACAACGCCTGGGCCGGCGTGCTCGACACGATGAGCCCCGGCACCCAGCCCGCCGGCACGGTGGCGGGGGTGGAATTCGGCACCCCGGGCGTGACCTCCCCTGGCCTTGAACGGGTTCTTGCCGGCGCCGACGCCTACATCCGGGCGTTCTATCCCGCCGTGGATGGCCTCGATGGCCTGTTCACCGGCTATGTGAACGGGCTGAGCTACGCCGATACCAACCGCCGCGGCTTCCTCGATCTCACCGTCAGCAAGGAGCAGGCGATCGGCACCTACCAGTTCCTCGATGGCGTCAATCCCCAATCCGGGCAGACCCTGTGGGCCAGTGAGACCGTGATCGCCGCAAACGACTTCAGCCTCAGCGTCCAGCCGGAGGCCACCCCGGAGATCCGCTGGCAGCCGGACTGGAGCGAACTGGATCTGGTGTTCGGCCTGGCGATTGACAGCGCCGGCGGCCAGACCCTGCTCGACCCCGCCGCTTTCGCCACCCTGCCCCGGAGCGGCGTGCAGCTGGCCGATGTGACCGTGCTGGGCTCGGAGGCGGGCGAGCGCATCTTCGCTGGGATCGGCAGCCTCATAGACGCTGCCGGCGGAGACGACGCGCTGTTCAACACCGACAGCCAGGGTGGCAACATCCTGGTGGGTGGCCTCGGTGTTGATCGGCTGTTCTTGCGGCCGGTGCACGATCAGGTGATCGGTGGCCAGCTGTTCAGCAATGCCGCGACCTTCGGACTGCCTCTCTTCACGGCCCTGGTTGACCGCGAGCGCGACATCTTCCTGATCGATGGCGGCGATCCGGGCACGGCGCCCAGCCTGCAGATCCTCGACTACGAGCCATTGGTCGACCAGTTGCTGGTCGACGGCGTGGCACCTGCGGGCGATTGGACAGAGGTGCGCCAGCAGTTGGAGGCGCTCAACGTGAGCGTCAACGCCGTGCCCCAGTTCAGCGCCACCCCGATCACCATCTCGATCCAACCCGGCACCATCCAGACCCTCGATCTGAGCCCGTTCGCCAGCGACGCCGATGGCGACAGCCTGCAGCTGCTCAAGCTGAGCGGACCGAACTGGATCAGCGCCGCCGGCACCAGCCTCTCGCTGACCGCTCCCGACGATCTCAGCGCCGAGCAACTGGCCGCCACCGAACTGGTGCTGGCCTTCAGCGACGGCCACGCCGTCGCCGATTTCACCCCTGCCCTGAACCTGGCTGCACCACCGCCGCCGCTGCCCGTGCTGGCGATCACCGCCACCGATGCCGACCGGCCCGAAGGCAACGCCGGCGCCACCCCCTTCAGCTTCACGGTCACCCGCAGCGGCGACACCACCGCCACCAGCACCGTCGCCTGGAGTCTGGCTGGCAGCGGCAGTGCCCCCGCCGACGCTCTCGACTTCAGCGGCGGCACCCTCCCGGCCGGCATCCTCACCTTCAGCCCGGGGCAGACCAGCCAGGTTGTCAGCATCGATGTGGCCAGCGACACCGAGGTGGAGGCCGATGAAGCCTTCACGGTCAGCCTTGCCACGCCCACCGGCGCCGGTCTCGACATCGCCGCCAACTTCGCAGCAGGCATCATCCGCAACGACGACACACCACCGACGCCGCTGCCGGCGCTGCGCATCAGCGCCACCGACGCCGACCGGCCCGAAGGCAACGCCGGCGCCACCCCTTTCACCTTCACGGTCACCCGCGGCGGCGACATCACCGGTGTCAGCCGTGCAACCTGGACGGTGACGCGCGGCGAGGCGCCCTCGGTGAGTGGGGCCGACTTCGCCGGCTCCGGCTTCGCCAGCGGCCTGGTGCGCTTCCAGGCCGGAGAAACTGAGCAGACCATCCGCGTCAGCGTGCAGGGTGATGTTGACCAGGAAGCGAATGAGCGCTTCAACGTGACCCTCAGCGCGCCCAGCGGCGCCAGCATCGTCAGGTCGGCCGCCACCGGCACCATCCGGAACGACGACCTGATCGGCACCGCCCGCGCAGATCGGCTCAGCGGCAGCGCTGCAGCGGAATACATCAATGGTCTGGCCGGTCAGGACCGCCTCACCGGGGGCGGTGGGCCGGATCTGTTCGGCTTCCGCTATGGCGATTCCCGCCTGCGCACGCCAGACCTGATTACCGATTACCGCTTCGGCGACGACCGGATCGCCATCTTCAGAGGCAACGGCGACACCCCGGCCACGCCGGCTCGCTTCAGTCGGGCCGCCGATAATCCCATTGCCACCACGCTCAACGACCTCGCCGCTGCCGTGTTCGCCGACGCGGATGGCCGGCGCCGGGGCGATCAACCCCTGGGCGCTGCGGAGGCTGCCCTGGTGGTGTCCAGCAATCGCGCGATCGCCGGCACCTACCTGCTGATCAACGACAAGAAAGCTGGACTCGACGCAAGCAATGATCTGATGATCGAGATCAGCGGATACTCTGGCAAGTTGCCTGGACTGGGATCGATTACAGGAGATGGTGTGTTTAGTTGAGCTCTCAGCCTGCCTGAAGTTCAGGAACCACCGGGGAGCTCCAAGCGCCCCAATCAGCTGCAGCAGCATTAATACTCCCCCAACCACAGCCCCAGTCGAGGGTTCTGATACAGCGATACAGATTCATATCCACTACCAAAGAGTGCTCAAGCCAGCCTTAGTGTCAATCAAACGAGCCAATAAGTTGGAGAGATTTTTATTGAGTAATCTCGCGAATAGCGCATCTCTATTAAAATCGCCGAATAGGCGATTAGCCTAGAATGATTATGCAATGCAATTTGACATCCTTGGCTAACTTTTCATTGGAGGTCTAGGCCAGCAATCGATACTGATCGCGGCCCAACGGCTAAAGACATCACCACACTCGAATCAGCGGGATAGATTCATGGGTACCACGGCAGGGCGAACCATGTATTTGCCTAAGTACACTGTTTGTGGATCGGCCACACCGTTGCGAAAGATTTCGATGGTGAGGTTGTTGGATCTGGTCGTAAAGTCGAAGCTATCGATGCCACCACGCCCACCTTCATTGACGCTGAAGGAGACGTTGCGGCTGTCCACCTGGGTGACGCTGTCGCCACTTTCAAAGCCCTGGCTTCGGATGCTGGAGATGGGCGCTCCTGACCGGATCGTGCCGCTGTAGTCAGTGCCGCCAGAAAATCCCTTGAGAACAACACGCCAGCGCGTGCCGGTTTGCCATACGTAAGCGCCAGGAATAGAAATGACCGGCGCGTCCTGCCAGATTGACCGTCCTTGCACCAACGTGATGTGCTGATTACGGGCCAGATTGTTCACCTGCTGGGTAGAACCGTCTGGCCATGTCACGCTCATGGCCTCGACCGAGGTATCGGCGCCCAGACCGAAGTGCATTGGCAGCAGACTTTGCGATAGAAAGTGATGGGGTCCGTGGTGCCAGCGGTACTGTGTGCCAACTGTGGATGAGCTCAACTGAACACCCGCACCCAGAGCATCAGGATTGCTCTTACCTGAGCCAACAAGGTTAAGCTTGAACCATCCATTACTATTGCCCTGGTTACGCAGCAGCGTGTAGGGACCTATCGCATTACCTTCGCCATTGGTAATAAACAAATCCAGGTCGCCGTCGTTGTCAGAGTCGAAGAAAACCGCAGCCGAGCCATTCCCTTCAACCTGCGCGGCAGCGCCCTCATCTATACCAACTTCTTCAAATGTGCCATCTCCGCGGTTTCGGTAAAGTTGATTTGGCCGTGAACGATTGGTCAGGCTGACGACATAGAGGTCCAGGTCACCGTCGTTGTCATAGTCACCCCAGGTAACCCCACGCTTCATAAAGTTGCCTGTCAGTCCAGCACTGGTCGTTACGTCGGTGAAGGTGCCGTTGCCTAGATTGCGATAGAGCTGATCGCTTCGTCCGGCATCAAAACCATTGGACACGTAGAGATCAATGAGTCCGTCCTGATTGTAATCGCCCCAAGCTGCGGCAGTGGCTTGGTCAGAGGGAGCGATGCCGGCTGCTGCGGTCACGTCGGCATAGGTGCCATCACCGTTGGAGCGCCACAGCACGGTGGGGCCGGTCACCAGCAAGTCGGTATGGCCATCACCGTCGTAGTCAGCCCAGGCAACCGCACGGTTCTCGGCGAGGGAACGGTCGATGCCGGCGTCCTTGCCGACGTCTGTGAAGGTTGCGTTACCGTTATTCAAGAAAAGCTGATTCCCCAAGTCTTTGTCCACTCCGTCATTGTCAGGTCGGTCAAAGCGTGCCGCAAACATATCGAGTCGGCCGTCGCGGTTGGCATCAAACATATAGAGACCTCGACCACGTGCTGCAACCCCTTGTACGCCTGCGGCTTCGCCAATTTCCTTGAAGCTGCCACCGATTCCACCAAGCCACAGCTTGTCTAAGTCAACTTGATTGATTTTAATACTACCGTTAATCAGGTAAAGATCTGGAATACCGTCGGCGTTCACATCACCGACCGCTGTGCCGTGGGTGTCACCTGTCAGGTTGAAAAGGCCCGCAGCCTGGGTGACATCAGTGAAGGCCCCGGTGCCGAGGTTGCGCCATAGCTGCAGGCCAACTGAGCCAGTTACCTCCTGCAGATGGGCATAGGTCAACACGTCGATCCAGCCGTCTCGATCATAGTCAAAGAGTGACATACCCCAGCTGGCATTCATGCCAGAGAAGCCGGCATCTGTCGATACATCTGTGAAGGTGGCGGCAGCAGTGGAGCCCACCGGGCCTGCAACTGCCTGCAGCATGCTCCGGGATGTCTCAGCTGGCAGGCCGGTCAACTGATCTGCCCCATCGTCGAATGCATAGCTCCAACTGCAGCCGCAAAAGCAGCCGTAACCTCCCTGCTGATCTCCCCTAGTCAGAGCAACACTGAGCGGATCGCTCGGGACAAGCAGATTCTCTCCGGCGACCTTCCCCCCCCGGCTGGCCTGGCTGGCCGAGGGACCAGCTGGGCCAGTGATGCGGTCAAGGCGATCCAGGTCCGGGCTTCGGACGCCGACCTCTGCACCATCGAGAGTCTTGAGCCGGCCTTGGCGTGGCTCTTGTTGCAAGTCGCCCGTTGAGGACTGACGCACCCAGTCGTCGGCAAACGTGCTCAGCCGCCGGTATCGGGCTTCCGGATTGGGACCCGCAGCGCGGTTCTCGTCAGAGAATTCTGGAGACGATCCTGAGCGAGCGTCGATCTGCACGGCCCCTTCCCGCCTGGACTCCTGATAACCCAAGCCATAGTGACCCAAGCCGAAATGTTGACCGGCTTGCAGGAGCAACGTCATTTCCCTGGCGAGGAACTCAGTCATGGCATGGAAGATTCAAGGCGACCAGTGGATGGTGGGGATGGTGCACAGGGGGCTATCGCTCCCAGCCCAGAACAAGGATCCATCTACCACACCAACATATGCTAGCAAAAGCAGGGCCCCAACCCCGAAAGACATCTAAACATCCAAACATTGATGCTTTTGTTTTTCTCGTGTTCTTCCAAGTCAAGGGGGATGCCCAAGATCCAGGCTGATCGCAGTATCAGCCTGCACAAAATCGCTCTCAATAGCTTATTACATAATCAGCTGTCCAAGGTGATTCCAGTACAGAGGTCCCGTCAATCATTGTACGCGTACCACTTGCCCTAGGTTTGAACAAGCGGTGGGCTCATTGCCGTAGCTTAAGTGGAAGAAGTCCAGGGCGCACAGCGTGGCGACCGATCGCCACAGCTGATGGATTGTAGGAGCGGTCCTGTTTGATATCGAAAGTGACAACGCGGCCGACGGCCTCAAATTCAATCGCCTCGATCTCGCCCTGGGTCGCTGTCGCTGAAAAGGTGAAGGCATTGGGTCGCAGCGTCAGCCTGTCATTAGCCTCAAAACCAATGCTGGCGACGTTGGAGATAGAGCGGCCGACCGAGACACGGCCGGTGAAGGAGTTGCGATTTGCAGACGCCTTCCATTCCAAACGCCAACGGTTACCGGTCTTCGACACGGTGAAGCCTTCACTGATCATGGATGGAGCACCGGCGTAGATCGGCTCACCCTCGGTGACGGTGACGGTTTGCCCATTGCCGATGTTCTCCAGCGTCTGGAGTAGTCCGCTGGGCCAGGTGATCTCGATGCTGCTGCTGTAACTGCTTGTGCCCATGCCGAAGTGCATGGGCAGGTTGCTCTGGCTCATCCAATGCGCCGAGCCGGTATTCACGCCGTAGCGCAGATCTCCCACATCTGGCTGAACGCGCGCCCGGGCGCCAACAGCCTCAGGGTTGCTGGCCACACCGATTGGGCGCAACTTCAGCCAATCGTTGCTGTTGCCGCCATTGCGTAACAGCACGTAGGGACCAGTGTTGGTGGATTCGCCGTTGGTGATGAAGAGATCCAGGAAGCCATCGTCGTCGTAGTCGACCCAGCCACCGTGGGCACCGCCACCAGGCACCTGTGCTGCGGTGCCCGTGTCGACGGTGACATCACTGAAGGTACCGTTTCCGTTGTTCCGATAGAGGCGGTTGGGTGTTGTGGCATTCTTAAAGTTAACGATATAGAGATCCAGCAGTCCATCGTTGTCATAGTCTCCCCAGACAGCACTGCGGGCTAATGTTGTGTTTAAAATGCCTGCAGTCTCCGTAACGTCGGCGAAGGTGCCATCGCCATTATTTTGATAAAGTAAACTACTGGTAGGCGTATTAAATCCCCGTGTGACAAACAGATCCAGATCACCATCGTTGTCGTAGTCAGCCCAGGAGGCCCCCTGGGACTGATCGCTGCGCACAATGCCGGCAGCAATGGTCACGTCGATGAATGTACCATCGCCGTTGTTGCGGTAGAGCGAGGAATCAGGCATCACGATCAGGTCGGGCCAGCCATCGTTGTCGTAGTCCGCCCAAGCCGCTGTCCGCTTGCCGCCGGCGTCAGGCATCGCCACCCCAGCGGCAACGCCAACGTCCGTGAACTGCAAGTTGCCGTCATTGCGCCACAACAGATTGTTGGGAGAATAATTAGGCGGTGTGTTGGGAAACCTGCTAAGATCCTGGACGACTCCGAAGATGTCCAGTAAACCGTCTCGGTTAAAGTCAACGGCTGCTAAGCCACGAGTGATATGGTCCAGCGCCAGAACATTTGCGGCAGCACCTACTTCAGTGAATGTGCCGTCGGCATTGTTGCGCCATAGTTCGTTGTACAGCTGGGGTTTGTCGGTGATCGACTCGTTGAGCAGCAGCAGGTCCAGATCTCCATCGCGGTCCAGGTCAGACCAGAGGGCACCGTGGGTGTCAATCTTGTCGGACAGCATGTTCGCCTCGGCTGTCGCGTCGACAAACTGGCCTGGAGCCACCGCTCGCCAGAGCTGGTTTTTACCTCCAGTTGCTGGCTGCAGGTGTCCGATGGTGAACAGGTCCAGTAGACCGTCACGGTCGTAGTCTCCCCATACCCCGGCCCAACTGCCAGCCCCGCCACTAATCCCAACGGCGGCCGTAACGTCGGTGAAGCCCTGCCCGGCTGCTGGATTCAAGCCTGCCACTGCCTGCAGCATGCTCCGGGATGTCTCACCTGGCAGGCCGGTCAACTGATCCGCCCCATCGTCGAATGCATAGCTCCAACTGCAGCCGCAAAAGCAGCCGTAACCTCCCTGCTGATCTCCCCTAG